>ERZ724525.114-NODE-114-length-40401-cov-14.968894_pt1 | contig 40401 bp, 30 predicted proteins | sample MGYA00376058_ERZ724525 | MGnify/ENA primary metagenome ERZ724525 (study PRJEB28724, sample SAMN07190888) | wastewater metagenome | isolation source: influent of sewage treatment plant in Hong Hong | place: USA: Christiansburg, Virginia | collected 2016-03-01 ... | reverse complement strand
CGGTGGATAAGGCTAATCTTACTCGCGAACTCACGCGCTATCGGGAAGCGGGCTATGGTGGCGTGCACATCATCCCGATCTACGGTGCGAAGGGGTGGCAATCCAATTACATCTCCTATCTCTCGCCGCGCTGGATGGAGATGCTGAATCATACCGTGCGGGAAGCCCGGCGGCTGGATCTGGGCGTGGACATGACCAAGCTGCAGTCGCGCCCGGCGCAGTCCGGGCTGAACACCCCACATCCGAGATCACCATGAACCCCACCGACTCCGACCGGAACCTCTCCGACATCGCCATCATCGGCATGAGCTGCCGCGTGCCGGGCGCCGACGACGTGTCGGCCTTGTGGCGCAACCTCGAACAGGGTGTCGAATCAATCAGCTTCTTCTCCGAAGCCGAACTGCTGGCCGCCGGCGTCACACCCGAAACCCTCGCCGACCCGGCCTACGTGCGCGCCGGCGCGGTCATCGACAACATCGACTGCTTCGACGCGGCCTTCTTCGGCTACAGCCCGCGGGAAGCCAGCCTGATGGAACCCCAGCAGCGCATCTTCCTCGAATGTGCCTGGGAAGCCCTCGAACGGGCCGGCTACACGCCGCATGCGTCCAACACCCACGGCGGCGCCATCGGCGTCTTCGGCGGCTCGGCGATGAACGGCTACCTCATCTACAACCTGGCCACGCGCCCCGACGTCGCCCCCGCCCTGTTCGAATTCCAGGTCCAGATCGGCAACGACAAGGACTACCTGGCCAGCCGCGTCGCCTACAAGCTCAACCTAACGGGCCCCAGCGTGGTCGTGCAGTCGGCCTGCTCCACCTCGCTTACCGCCATCCACGTGGCCTGCCAGAGCCTGCTCGGCGGCGAATGCAACCTGGCGCTGGCTGGTGGCATCTCCATCGCCGTACCGCACCGCGTCGGCTACCTGTACCAGGAAGGCGGCGTCAATTCGGCCGACGGCCACTGTCGCGCCTTCGACGCCGACGCCCGCGGCACCGTGCTCGGCAGCGGGGTCGGCATCGTCGCCCTCAAGCGCCTGGCCGACGCCCTGGCCAACGGCGACCACATCCACGCCGTCATCAAGGGCTCGGCCATCAACAACGACGGCAGCGCCAAGGTCGGCTTCACCGCCCCCAGCGTGGACGGCCAGGCCGCGGTGGTCGCCGAAGCCCTCGCCATCGCCGGCATCGAGGCCGACGAGATCGGCTACGTCGAAACCCACGGCACCGCCACCCCGATGGGCGACCCCATCGAGGTCAAGGCCCTCACCCAGGCCTTCCGCGAAAGCACCGCCGCCACCGGCTACTGCGCCATCGGCTCGGTAAAAAGCAACATCGGCCACCTCGACGTGGCCTCCGGCGTGGCCGGGCTGATCAAGACCGCGCTGATGCTCGAACACCGGCGCATTCCCGGCACCCTGCACTACCGCCGCGCCAACCCCGAGATCGACTTCGCCAGCAGCCCCTTCTACGTCAACACCGCCCTTTGCGACTGGCAACAGCCGGTGCGCCGGGCCGGCGTCAGCTCCTTCGGGCTGGGTGGCACCAACGCCCACGTGGTGATGGAAGAAGCCCCGGCCCGTGCCGCGGCCGCCGCGTCGCGCCCCTGGCAACTGATCCTTCTGTCGGCCCGCAACCCGGAAGCCCTCGGGCGCATGGGCGAACGCCTCGCCGGGCACCTCGAACACCATCCCGACCAGCCCCTCGCCGACATCGCCTACACCCTGCAAACCGGCCGCCAGGGCTTCACCCAGCGCCGCATGCTGGTCGTCTCCAGCCGCGACGATCTGGCCAGTACGCTGCTGTCCGGCGAACGCCAGCGCAGTGCCGATGCCATCTGCGAGCACAGCGACCGCCCGCTGGTTTTCATGTTCCCCGGCCAGGGCGCCCAGTACCTGGGCATGGGCCGCGGCCTGTATGACAGCGAACCCCTGTTCCGCGCCGAAGTCGACCGTTGCTGCGAACTGCTCGCGCCGCACCTCGGCCACGACCTGAAGAACCTGATGTGGCCCGCCGACAGCGCCACCGCCGAAGCCCTCACCGCCACCTGGATCGTCCAGCCGGCCCTGTTCGTCATCGAATACGCCCTCGCCCGCCTGTGGATGAGCTGGGGCGTGCAGCCCTCCGCCATGATCGGCCACAGCATCGGCGAATACCCGGCCCTGTGCCTGGCCGGCGTGATGAGCCTGCCCGACGCCCTCAAGCTGGTCACCGCCCGCGGCCGCCTGATGCAGGAAATGCAGCCCGGCAGCATGCTCGCCGTAGACCTGCCCGAAAACCAACTCGGCGATCTGGCCGCCCGCGGCCTGTCGCTGGCCGGCGTCAATTCCCCCGGCCGCAGCGTGGTGGCCGGCCCGTCCGAAGCCATCGCCGCCTTCCGCGCCGACATGGAAGCGCGTGGCCAGCAAGTCAGCGCCCTGCACACCTCCCATGCCTTCCACTCGGCCATGATGGATCCGATGCTCGAGCGCTTCGCCGCCGTCGTCGCCACCATCCCGCTGCAGGCCCCGCAGATTCCGGTGGTGTCCAACCTCAGCGGCACCTGGCTGACTGCCGCACAGGCCACCGATCCGGCCTACTACACCCAACACCTGCGCCGCACCGTGCGCTTTGCCGACGGCATCCTCACCGCGGTGGGCGACGGCGACCCGCTGCTGCTCGAAGTCGGCCCCGGCCGCACCCTCGGCACCCTCGCCCAGCAATGCGCCAACACCTCCGGCGCCAAGGGCGCCCTGTGGTCGATGCGCCACCCGCAACAGGACGAGCCCGACCAGGCCATGCTCCTCACCACCCTCGGCAAGCTGTGGCTGGCCGGCGTGAGCGTGGACTGGGCCGGCTTCTACGCCGACGAAACGCGCTGCCGCGTGCCGCTGCCCGGCTACCCCTTCGAGCGCCAGCGCCACTGGATCGAACCCGGCAAGCTGGTCGCCCAGGCTACCGGCAACACCCCCACGGCCCGTTCGGCCCCTGGCAAGCGCCCGCTGGCCGACTGGTTCTACACCCCGGCCTGGAAGCAGAGCCCGCTGCCCGATGGCGGCCCCGCCGCAAGCGGTCCATGGCTGATCTTCACCACCGGCGAAGGCTTCGCCGAAACCCTCGCCCGCGATCTGGAACAGGCTGGCCAGGACGTGCTCCGGGTGCTCCCCGGTGCCAAGGCCGGCTGGTGCGGCGAGCGCCGCTACAGCGTCAGCCCCGGCCAGCGCGCCGACTACGACAGCCTGATCAACGCCCTCGCCACCGCCGGCAAGCTGCCGCGCAGCGTGCTGCACGGCTGGAACCTCGGCGAAGCCGGCGACACCACCGACCACGACAGCTTCGGCCGCGCCCAGGGCCTCGGTTTTCGCAGCCTGCTGTGCCTGGCCCAGGCCCTCGGCGCCCGCGACTACACCGAATCCGTGCGCATCGGCGTGCTCGGCAGCGGCATCCAGGCGCTCACCCCCACCGAACTCCCGCAGCCCGACCGCGCGCCACTGGTCGCCGCCTGCGTGGTGATCGCCCAGGAGTATTCCAACCTCGACGCCCGCTGCTTCGACATCATGCCGCCCGCCGCCGGCACGCCGGCCGAGCAGGGCCTGGCCCGCCAGATCCTGCGCGAGATGGGCTGCGATGCCCCCAACCCCGTCGTCGCCTGGCGCGACGGCGTGCGCTGGGTGCAGGACTACCGCCCGCTGCACCTGCCCGCAACGACTGAAAACCCGACCCGCCTGCGCCAGCAAGGCGTGTACCTCATCACCGGTGGCCTCGGCGCCATCGGCTTCGCGCTGGCCGAAGACCTGGCCCACAGCGTGCAGGCGCGCCTCGTCCTCACCGGTCGCAGCGCCATGCCCGCCGCCGAATGGGACGCCCTCATCGCTACCCATGGCGCCGACCACCCAGTCAGCCAGCGCATCGCCAAAGTCCGCGCCCTCGAAGCCCTCGGCGCCGAAGTGCTGGTGGTGGCGGCCGACGTGGCCGACGCTGCCGCCATGGCCGGGGCCCTGGAACAGACACGCAGCCGCTTCGGGCACATCGACGGCGTCATCCACGGCGCCGGCATCGTTGCCGAAGAAGCCTTCCTCGCCGTGCAGGACACCAGCCCGGAAAACTGCACCGAACACTTCCGCCCCAAGGTGGATGGCCTTCTGGTCCTCCATAACCTGCTGAAGAACGACCCGCCCGATTTCTACGTGCTGCTGTCGTCCATCTCCGCGGTGGTCGGCGGGCTCGGCTACGCGGCCTACGCCGCCGCCAACCGCTACCTGGATGCCTACGCTGCCCGCCAGAACCGCCTCGGCGGCACCGGCGGCCCGGCCTGGCTGGCCATCGGCTGGGACGCCTGGCAATCCGCCGCGTCCCGCTCCGACAAGCCCGGCATGGGCGCCGTCGTCAACGAACTGGCCCTGTCCACCGCAGACGGCGTCGATGCCTTCCGACGCATCCTCGCCAGCAATTCCGGCGACACGGTCGTCGTGTCCACCACCGACCTGTCCACCCGCATCGCCCAGTGGGTCCTGCGCAAGCCCCGCGCCAGCGCAGCAGCGGCCAGTGCCGCCGCAGCCGCTCCGACTGTCGCCTACGCCACCGCAATGCAGACGGCCATCGCCGGCATCTGGCAAAGCGCCCTGGGCGTCGGCCACATCGAGCCGCGCGACAACTTCTTCGACCTGGGCGGCGACTCGCTGCTGCTGATGGAAGTCATCGCGCGCCTCAAGAGCGGCTACGGTATCGTTCTCAACCCGCGGGAAATCATGTTCCAGACCCTCGCCCAACTCGCCGCCGTCTGCGAGGAAAGGCAGGCCGCGAAGAAGGCCGGCAGCACCAGCACGCCGGCGCCCAGCCCGGTACCGGCCACGGCACCCGCACCAGTGACACCGGCCTCCACAACTCCCGCGCCGGAGCCCGAACGCCCCGGCGGCCTCTTCAGCGCCCTGAAGCGCAAGCTGCGCGGCTAAGCGCCACCCCCTGTGGGTCGGACTTCAGTCCGACTACACGGGTGCAGGCAGCGGCTGTAGGACTGAAGTCCGACCCACGGAGCGCCCGGCCAGCTATGCTTCATGCTGACAGCGCAGACCATCGGAGCCCCCGTGAGTGACGTGTTCATCAGCTACGCCAGCGCAGACCGGGAACAGGCTGGACGCCTGGCCCATGCTTTCGAAGCGCTCGGCTGGTCTGTCTGGTGGGATCGCAAGATCATCACCGGCCAGGTTTTCGATCAGGCCATCGAACACGAACTCGACACGGCGCGCAGCGTGGTCGTGCTGTGGTCACCTTATTCCATCGTCTCCGAATGGGTCAGGAACGAAGCCGCTGCCGCCGCAGCACGGGGTGTGCTGCTGCCGGCCCTGATCGCACCGGTACGCCTGCCCCTCGAATTCCGCCGCAAGCAGACCGCCGACCTTGGCAACTGGCGGGGCGACCCGCAGGATCACGGCTTTCAGGCCCTCTGCGCAGGCATCCGCCACCTGCTCGGCCAGCCGCCAGCCACGTCGAATCCCCCACCCCCGTGGCCCGCCCAGCTCAAGTGGTCCGCGCTCGGCGCCCTGATCCTGGTGGCGGCGATTGGCTTCTTCACCAACAACGCCCGGCAGCCCCCCACCGACACCGCAGCGACTCCGGACGCACGTCCCATGACCGGCATGGCCTCCTGGACCACGCCGCTGACGAGCCCCGCCGGGCTGGCCGATCTGATCGTCGGTACCTATTCCGGTGACGTGATCTCCGACGCGCATGGCAGTTCGCGCAGCGGCGTGCTCATCACCGTTACCCGACTGGGGCCCGACCGGGTCCGCATTCACTCCGACTACACCCGTGTGGGCACGACCGACATCGCCCTGCAACGCGTCGACCAGCAAGTTCTGGCCGACGGGGGCGATTCCAGCCTCATCGTGTACCTGGATCGCCAGCCACCCACCATCCTCTTCAACCCGCGCCTGGAACTGGCCTATGCCGGAACCCGGCAATAGAAGGGTTTCACGCACCGCCCCTGGAGAAACCATGTCGACACCCTTGACCCGCCGGACGGCCATGGGGCGATTGCTGCTCGCACTGATCTGCTGCTGGACACTCATCCACGGGCTCGCCGTCTTCGCCGAAGTCCGCGCCGAAGCGCCGGCCCCACCACCGCGTCCGCTCCACGTGGTCAGCGACGATAACTACCCCCCTTACCTGTTCCGCAACTCGGAGGGCAAGGTGGAAGGCTATCTGGTGGATATCTGGGCCTTGTGGGAGAAGAAAACCGGCGTCCGGACCATCCTGACCGCCACCAACTGGGCCGAGGCCCAGCGGATGATCCAGGCGGGCGAAGCCGACGTGATCGACATGATCTATCGCACGCCGCCCCGCGAACCGCTGTACGACTTTTCGCCTCCCTACGCCGACCTGCCGGTCGTGATCTACACGCATACCTCGATCGGCGGCATCAGCAGCACAAGCACGCTCAAGGGCTTTCAGATCGGCGTCCAGGCGGGCGACGCCTGCATTGACATCCTCGCCGGGAACGGCATCACCACCCTGGTGCAATACCGGAATTACAGCGACCTGATTACCGCCGCCCAACGCGAGGAGATCAAGGTCTTCTGCCTCGACGAAGCCCCGGCCAACTTCTATCTGTACCAGGCCGGTGCCCAAAACATCTTTCGCCGGGCATTCGAGCTTTACAAGGGGCAGTTTCACCGGGCCGTGCGCAAGGGCGACGCGGCCGCCCTGCAGCAGGTCACACAAGGAATGACGGCCATCACCGCCGAAGAAGAAGAAGCCCTGCGCAAGAAATGGTTCGGCACGCCGCTCGCCGTCGATCTGCGCGCGTACAGCCGCTACGTCGGCTGGGGCGTACTCGCGGCAGCGGCTGTCGGCACCCTGTTGCTGGTCTGGAATATCACCCTGCGCCGCCAGGTAAGTGCCAAGACGGCCACCGTCAGCAGCACCCTGAACGAACTGCGCCAGGCGCACCAGGCCACCGAAGAAGCCAGGGAAAACCTCACCGCCACCCTGCAGGCGATTCCCGACCCGCTGTTCGAACTGGATCTCACGGGCCGCTATGTGGATGTCTTCGCCAGCCAGGAATTCCTCCTGGCCACCCCCAAGCAGAACCTGATCGGCAAGCATGTGACCGAAGTTCTGCCCGCGGAAGCGGCACACACGGTGACCGAGGCGATCGCCGGAGCAGCCCGGGACGGTGGCGATTTCGGACGGCTCATCCAGCTTGAGTTCGACGGCAAATCTCACTGGTTCGAGCTCTCGGCCACCCGCAAGCATCCGGCAGCGGCCCCCCTCCCGCACGTTCTCATGCTGTCGCATGACATCACCCAGCGCCGCGAGGCCGAAGACGTCCTGCGCCAGGCCAAGGAAGCCGCATTGCTGGCCGAGCGCGACAAGCGCTTCCGCGCGCTCTTCAACGCCGCCCCGGTTGCCTTGCTCTACGCCCGCGGCAACGCCATCGAATCGATCAACCAGCGCTTCATCGACCTCTTCGGCTACCGGGAAGACGACGTTTCCGGGCTGGACGACTGGTGGACGCTGGCCTACCCCGATCCAGCCTACCGTCAATGGGTGCAACACACCTGGAAATCCGCCCTGGAGCGCTCACGCAGCACCAGCGGCGAGGTAGCCAGCCTCGAGTACCGGGTCACCTGCAAGGACGGCCGGCAGCTGGACCTGCTGATCGGCGGGCAGGTGCTGGGCGACGGCCTCATCGCCACCTTCACCGACATCACGCCGCTCAAGGTGGCAGAGGCGGCCATGAAGGATGCGAAGGACGCGGCCGATGCGGCCAACACGGCCAAGAGCAGCTTTCTGGCCAACATGAGCCACGAGATCCGGACCCCGATGAATGCAATCCTGGGCTATGCCTACACGCTCAGGAAGAGCCCCCTGCAGCCCGACCAGATGGAGCGCCTGGAGAAGATCGAGGATGCCGGCAAGCATCTGCTGGCGATCATCAACGACATCCTCGACATCTCGAAGATCGAAGCCGGCAAGCTGGTGCTGGACGACACCACCTTCCACCTGGGCTCGATCGTCGACTACGTCCACTCGCTGATTGCCGAACCGGCGGCAGCCAAGGGCCTGCACATCACCGTGGAATACGACAACGAGCCCGCCCTGCTGGAGGGCGACGCCACCCGTCTGCGCCAGGGCTTGCTCAATTTCGCCAGCAACGCCGTCAAGTTTACCGAGACGGGCAGCATCACCCTGCGGGCCAGGCTCCTTGAGCGCAAGGGCGAACAAGTGCTGGTGCGCTTCGAAGTCCAGGACACCGGGCCGGGCATTCCACCCGAAAGCTGCCAGCAGCTATTCCAGGCCTTCAAGCAGGTGGATGCGTCAACCACCCGCCGCTATGGCGGCACCGGCCTCGGACTGGCCATCACCCAGCGCCTCGCCCGCCTGATGGGCGGCGACGCCGGCGTGGACAGCACACCGGGCGACGGCAGCCTGTTCTGGTTCACCGCCCGCCTGCACATCGGCACGGCCGAAGCCCGGGAGATCGCGCCCGCGCCGTCCGGCGCCGAAGACATGATCCGTCGCCACCACCGCGGCACCCGTGTCCTGCTGGTCGAGGACGATCCGGTCAACCAGGAGGTCGCGCTGGAGCTGGTGGGTGAAACCGGACTGCTGGTGGATGTGGCCGAAAACGGCCAGCAGGCTGTGAACATGGTCATGGATACCCACTACGCGATCATCCTGATGGACATGCAGATGCCGGTGATGGGCGGCCTCGAAGCCACCACCCGGATCCGCGACCTGCCCGGGCGCGGCGAAACCCCCATCATCGCCATGACCGCCAATGCCTTCGACGAAGACCGGCAACGCTGCATCAAGGCCGGCATGAGTGATTTCGTCGCCAAGCCAGTGGATCCGGACATCCTGTTCGACACCCTGCTGCGCTGGCTGCCACCCTTGAAAGATCAACCCGGTGCCCGCATATAGCGCTCACCACACAATGGAGAACCCAGCATGGCCATGGACGTCGTCGATTACGAAATCTTCGGAAACGAAATGCAGTACGTCGAGGTGGAGCTCGACCCGGGCGAAGCCGCCATCGGGGAGGCCGGTGTGATGATGTACATGCAGGACGGCATCCAGATGGACACCATCTTCGGTGACGGCTCCCAGCAGCAGGGCGGCTTCTTCGGCAAGCTGATGGGCGCCGGCAAGCGCCTGATTACCGGCGAGAGCCTGTTCACCACCGTGTATCACAACGAAGGCAGCGGCAAACGCCGGGTCGCCTTCGCCGCGCCCTACCCGGGCAAGATCGTGCCGGTGGATCTGTCCCGGATCGGCGGCACGCTGATCTGCCAGAAGGACTCCTTCCTGGCCGCCGCCAAGGGCGTCTCGCTGGGCATCGCCTTCCAGAAGAAGATCGGCGTCGGCCTGTTTGGCGGCGAAGGTTTCATCATGCAAAAGCTCGACGGTGACGGCCTGGCCTTCATCCACGCTGGCGGCACGCTGATGGAAAAGACCCTCGCCCCCGGCGAAACCCTGCGCGTCGATACCGGCTGCGTGGTGGCCTTTCAGCCCAGCGTCGACTTCGACATCCAGTACGCCGGCAAAATCAAGACGGCCCTGTTTGGCGGTGAAGGCCTGTTCTTCGCCACCCTCACCGGCCCCGGCAAGATCTGGCTGCAATCGCTGCCCCTGTCACGCATGGCCGACCGCATCGTGATGGCCTCCCGCGCCGCTGGCGGTGGCGGCAAGGAAGGCGGCTCGCTGCTCGGCGGCATCGGCCTCGGCTCCCTGCTCGGCAGGGACGAGTGAGCGACGCGCCCATCCCGGCGCGTTTTTATCCGGCGGGTGGCGCGGCTCACGGCCACCCGGCCCGACTCGCCTGGCAGGACGGCACCTTGCTCGTCCTGCCAGAAGACTCACCACCCCAACGGGTAGACATCGCCGCCCTGCAGGTGGAGGCCCGCGGCTTCAACCACAGCCAGTGGGCCCTGCAGTGGAACGACGCTGACGGCAACCAGTTGCTGATGGTGGACGACGCGCACATCGCCCCTCTGCGCGACGCCGCACCGGCCCTCTTCGCCGGTGGCCACCAGATACGGCAACGCACCCACCGCCGCTTTGGCGCCGGCATCCTGTTCCTCATCGCCCTGCCGCTGCTCCTGCTGGCCGGCTTCTTCCTGTCCATCGATCCGCTGGCCGAGCGCGTCGTCGCCCACATCCCGTCCGGCATTGAACGGCAGATCGGCGCAGCCGTCCTTGCCCGCACCCGGGCCGAGGGCAGGATGATCGACAGCGGGCCGGCCTGGGAAGCCGTGCAGATAGTCGGTAAACGCCTGGCCCGCCCAGCCGAAAGCCTCGAATTCCATCTGGTGGACAAACCCGACATCAACGCCTTCGCCGCCCCGGGCGGCATCGTCGTGGTGTATGCAGGCCTTATCGACAAGAGCGCCTCCGCCGAAGAACTGGCTGGCGTACTGGCCCATGAAATCGCCCACGTGGAGCTGCGCCACAGCCTCCGCCAGCTCGTCAAATCGGCGGGCCTGCGGGTCATCGTCGCGGCCCTGCTGGGCGACTACGGCGGCCTCGGCGGCTGGGCCGCCCAGCTCGGTGAGCTCAAGTTCTCCCGCGACGCCGAACGCGAAGCCGACCTGCGCGGCCTGGCCCGCCTGCACGAAGCGCACATCGACCCAAGCGGCATGCCGCGCTTCTTCGAGACCCTGGCAAAGAGCGAAGCCGGCCGGATGCCGGCGCTGTTCTCCACCCACCCGGCCACGACCGAACGCCTTGATGCGCTGCAAAAAGCCATCGCCGCCGGCGACCGGGGGCCGGTGGAACCCATCGACGTCAATTGGAGCGCCGTCCGGAAAGGCCTGTCGACATCGGCTTCGGAGACGGCGCCTGGCCGTCGATGAACTCACTCATCGCGGCCACCACCTCGTACGGGGCGCTGACATGGGGCAGATGCCCCGTGGCGTTGATGAGCGCCAGACGGCTACCCTTGATGTGCTGGTGAAGATACTCGGCGACCTCGAGGGGCACGGCAGGATCATCCTGCGACTGGATCACGAGCGTCGGGATGTCCAGCGTGGGGACATCGGCGCGGTGATCTGACTGAAAGATCGAGCACAGTACGGTCAGGGCGCGATCGGCCGGGATGCTCTTCATCGTCTCGGCAAAATGGCGGGCCAACTGCGGCTTGTCGGCATTGCCCATGGCTGCCGGGGCAAAAGCGTCGGCCCATTCCGAATAGCGCAGGCTGACCTCCTGATACAGCGCCTTCAGGTCAGCCTCCGCGAAGCCGCCCCGATAACCTTCATCATCAAGGTAACGCGGGGAGGCGCCAATCATCACCAGACGGGAAAAACGCCCCGGCCGCCTGGCGGCCGCCAGCAGGCAGATCATCGCCCCCACCGAGTGGCCCACCAAAATGGCATCCTGCAAGAGCAAGGCATCGCAAACCTCGAACAGGTCGGAAACGTAACCGCCCAGGTTCAGGTAGCGAGACTGCTGGAAGGCCGCGGGCTCCGACTGCCCCGCGCCGACGTTGTCGAGAAGGACCAGGCTGAAGTCCTCCCGAAAGCTTTCCACCACCGTTTTCCAGGCCCGCTGGTCGGTTCCGAAACCATGCCCAAAAACCATCGCACGGCGGGCCTGCGATTGCCCGCAAGGGTGACGTTGTTCCGTTCGAGCGGATCAAGTTTGTTCATGTGGCCTGACTCACACGGGTTCATGGCACATTCTAGACACGAATTTTAACAAAACCAATTCCGTAGCTTGCCGGAGCGGACCGCCAGACATTTCAGTGCCGGGTGAATCGCCCCAATTTTCGGCATGGGCGGAGCAAGCTGACCAGGCGCGCTAAAATCACCTTATAACTGTGAGGAAAAAATGAGCCGTATCTTGATCGTCGACGACGAAATCGGCATCCTCAAGGCACAGCAGCCCGACGCAGCGCGGCAGATCCTGTCCGGCTGCGCCGAGCTGCCCCCAGAAGACTGAGCCATGCCCGATCAAGACGCCACCAGCCTGAGCTTCAAGCTGGTCTATTACGGGCCCGCCCAGAGCGGCAAGACAACCAACCTGCTGCGTCTGCACGATCTCCTGTCACCCGAACTGAAGGGCGAGGTGATGACCATGGAGACCAAGGATGACCGCACCCTGTTCTTCGACCTCCTGCCATTGGGTTTTCGTGCGCCCTCAGGCCTCCTGATCAAGCTGCGCCTGTTTACGGTGCCCGGCCAGGTGGCCCACGACGGCACGCGCAAGGCCGTGCTGTCGCGGGCCGACGGCATCGTCTTCGTGGCCGACTCCGACAGCGCCCAGGAAACCAACAACGGCGAAGCCTTCCAGAGCATGGCCGACAACTGCCACCGGGTCGGCCTGGATTTCGAGCACATTCCGCTCGTCGTCCAGTTCAACAAGCGCGACCTGCCGAGCGCCGTGCCGGAAGCCGAGGTCCGTGAACGCTGGGAGGCGGCCCCGTGGCCCCTGTGCTTCGCCGTCGCCCTCCGCGGCGAAGGCGTCGCAAGCACCTTCGAGGCGCTGCTGCGGGCACTCTACCGGCACCATGCCGAAGCCCTCGGGCTGGCCCGGGAACACGGCATCTCTGAAAACGCCTTCGTGGCCGGCATGCTCGGGCAAACCGGAACGCCCGCATGAGCGCCGCCGACTTCGACCGCGAATGGCATCTGGGCGAATTGTTCGACGCCACCATGCTGGCGCGGGTCGGCCCGCCGCTGGCCGAATTGCTCGACGGCGACCTGGCCATCCTCGACCGCAATGGCGAGCTGCTGTGGGGCCTGGCAGCCCCCGACGCCAGGCGCGAAGCACTGGTGCTGGAACTCGAACCCGCCGGTTTTCTGGCCAGCACCGCCGCCAGCCAGGTACGTCTGCACGCCGCCGGCCGGATGTTCACCGCCCTGCTGCGCGCCGAAGCCCGCTATCGCATGGCCTCGGCCCTGCATCTGGAAGCAGTCACCCAGGATTTCGAGACCCTCAAGCTCGAACACGTGCGCCTGCTGGCCTCGGAAGCCCGTTACCGCAAACTGTCGGAAGAACTCGAAGCACGCGTCAAAGCCCAGGTCGCCGACCTCGAAGCGCGCCAGCAGATGCTCTACCAGGCCGAAAAATTCGCCTCCGTCGGCCAGCTCGCCGCCGGCATGGCCCACGAAATCAACAACCCGCTCGGTTTCGTCAGCAGCAACCTCGGCACCTTCAAGCTCTACCTCGACAAGTTCACCGCCCTGCGCGACCGGCTGGCCGAAGGCGAAGCGGCCTGGCACAACCTCGACCTGGATTTTGTCCTCGAGGACGGCGTCGATCTGCTGGCCGACTGCAGCAGCGGGCTCGGGCGGATCGCCCGCATCGTCGCCGACCTGAAGAGTTTCTCCAATGTCGATCGCCCCCCCGAAGAGCGGGCCGACCTCAACGCCTGCCTGCAGCATGCCGTCAGCGTCGCCGGCAACCCGCTGCCAGCCGGGGTCGCGCTGCGCACCGAACTGCACCCGCTGCCGCCCTTGAGCTGCAATCCGGGGCACCTCAACCAGGTCTTTTTCAGTTTGATCCGCAACGGCATGCAGGCCATCCAGGATGCCGGACGCCCCGGCGCAGTGTGCATCGACAGCGCCGCCGACGCCTCGGGCATCACGATCCACATCGCCGACAACGGCGTCGGCATGAGTCCGGCCCAACTGGAACGAGCCTTCGAGCCCTTCTACACGACACGCTCGGTCGGCGCCGGCACCGGGCTGGGGCTGTCCACCGCCCGCAACATCGTGCTCGCCCACCACGGCCGCATCGCGATCGACAGCACACCCGGCGCTGGCACGACCGTGAGCCTGTTCTTCCCGAACACGCCATGACCGACTACAAGCGCTTTTTCACCGGCAAGACAGGCGCGCCGCAAGCGCCGGCCAGCCATCTCACGCCGCCGAAGTACCGCCTGTTGCTGGTGGATGACGAGATCGGCATCGTGCGGGCGCTGGGGCGCGTGTTTCGCCAGGAACACTACGACATCCTCACCGCCGGCAGCGGCCAGGAAGGACTCGAACGCCTGGCCGAGGGTCCGGTGCACCTGGTCATCAGCGACTTCATGATGCCGGGCATGAACGGCGCCCAGTTTTTGCAGGAGGTGAAACAGCGTTCGCCCGACACGATCCGCATCATGCTCACCGGCCACGCCAACACCGACGCGGTCATGGGCGCGATCAACGAAGGCGCGGTGTACAAGTTCATCCTCAAGCCCTGGAACGACGACGACCTGCGCGTCACCGTGGCCCTGGCGCTGGAGCAGTTCGATCTGATCAGCCGCAACCGGGCGCTCAAATCGGAGAACGAAAAGAAGACCAAGGAAATCTCGGCCCTGTCCAAGCTGGCGGCCACCCACCGCAGCCGGCTCGGCATCATGCTGCACAAGAAGAACCTGCTGTCGGCCGCCCAGTTGCAGGAGCTGACCTTTCAGCAGGAGCGCCGCTCGGAACCGCTGATCGCCCTGTTGCTCGAAAAGGACTGGGTCGAGGAACGCAAGATCCGCGCGCTGCTCAAGCAGGACCTGCTCATCGAAGAGGTGCAGTTGCCGGAATTCCAGGTCGATCCGGCGCTGACCGACCTCATTCCCCGCAGCCTGTGCGCGCGCCAGTTGGTCGTGCCCCTCAAGCTGGACGGCAAGCACCTGCTGCTGGCCATGGCCGACCCGCTCGACGAAGGCCTGATCGACGAAATCCGCTTCACCGCCGGGCTCGACCTGCAGATCGTCACCGCCGACATTGCCGCCATTCGCAAGAAAATCGATGAGATCTACAGCGGCGACATGGATTTCAAGGCGCTGGAAAACCTCGTTTTCTCGGCCGATCCCTACGAAGGCATCGAGATCGTCATCGAGGACGTGGATGACACCCGCCTCGAAGACCTGCTGCGCGACACCGAGGCACCACCGGCGATCCGCCTCGCCAATGCCATCATTCTCGAAGCGATCCGCCTGGGCGCCTCCGACATCCACATCCAGCCGCGCACCACCAGCGTGGTTGTGCGCTATCGCATCGACGGCGTGCTGATCGACAAGATCCAGATCCCGCACCAGTTGCACAACTCGCTCGTGTCGCGCCTCAAGATCATGTCCGAACTGGACATCTCCGAGCGACGCCATCCGCAGGACGGCCGCATTACCGTCAAGACCCCCATGCGCATGGTGGACCTGCGCATCTCCACGCTGCCCACCCTCAACGGCGAAAAGGTGGTGATGCGGATTCTCGACCGCAACTCGTCGGTGCACAGTCTGGAGAAGCTGGGTTTCTCACCCATCGACCTACCCCGGATCCACGACATGATCGCCCATCCGCAGGGCATCATCCTCGCCACCGGCCCAACCGGCAGCGGCAAGACGACCACGCTGTACTCACTGCTGCAGCACAATGCGACACCCGAAAAGAACTACGTCACCATCGAAGACCCGGTCGAATACCACCTCGACATGGCCAGCCAGGTGTTTGTCCGCGAGAAGATCGGCCTGACCTTCCCGTCGATTCTGCGGGCAATGCTGCGCCAGGATCCGGACGTGATCCTGCTCGGTGAAATCCGCGATTTCGAAACCGCCGAAGTCGCCTTCCATGCAGCCCTTACCGGCCACCTGGTGTTCTCGACGCTGCACACCAACTCCGCCGTCACCACCGTCGCCCGCCTGTTCGATCTCGGCCTCAAGCCCTACGTAGTGGCCAGCGCCCTCGAAGGCATCATCGCCCAGCGCCTGGTGCGCCAGGTGTGCCCGGACTGTCGGGAACCGGTCACCACCGACCCGGCGCTGCGCCAGCGTCTCGGTGGCACCTTCGCCCGCATCGAGCACAGTTTCCGGGGCAAGGGCTGCACCAACTGCCACGGCACCGGCTACAAGGGCCGGGTCGCGCTGTACGAGGTGCTGGCGCTGGACGACGACCTGCGCGACTGCATCGGCAGCGGTGCCAGCATTCTCGACATTCGTCGCAAGGTGCGCGAAAAAGGCCTGCGCGACATCAGCGAGCACGCCCTCGAAAAGGTTCAGGACGGCACTACCACCCTCGAAGAAATCCTCCGTACCCTCGGGCCGCAGGCAGGCGCAGGGTAATCACGGAGAATGGACAGCAAGGGCGAGATCCTGCGGCGTGTCCACGTCGCGCAGCACACCCGCGTCAGCGGTGTCGATCCTGCTCAGCAAGCCCCGGTTGTTGCCGACGACGGCGCGCGCCCCTTCGTCACCGGTAAGGGCGAGGAGTTGATCGCGCCAGCGGGCGGCGAAGGCCACCGGGTGGCCGCGCTGACCGTTATGGAAGGGGGCGGCGAGCGCGGCGCCGGCATGGAGGGCATCGGCCACGCTGCGCAACGTGGCGACCTGCACAAAAGGCATGTCGGCCAGCGCGACGAGCCAGCCGGCGGCCTCAAGGCTGGCAGCCACACCGGCGGCCAGGCTGTGGCCCATGCCGGCGCTGGCCTCCGGGCAGATGACAACTTCCAGCCCTTCGGCAAGCAGCAGCGCGGCGAGCGTGGTTTGCTCGGGCCGCAGCACCGCGATGGCCCGCGGGCAGGCCTCCTTCAGCTTGCGTGCCGAGACGACGGCCAGCGGCGTGCCGTCGTCCAGCGGATGCAGCAGCTTGTCGCTGCCGAAGCGCCGGCCCTGCCCGGCGGCCAGCAGCAGGCCGACGATCTGCGCCACGCCCTTAACGCACGCCGCAACCGGCGCTGGCCGGGTTGGCCGGTTCCGGCCGGGCGACGCTGACACCGTTCTTCACGGCCGTCATTTCGGCGAGGATCGAAACGGCGATTTCGGGCGGCGTACGGCTGCCGATGTGCAGGCCCACCGGGCCGTGCAATCGGCCGACTTCATCCTCCGACAGGTCGAAGTATTCGAGCAGGCGCGCCTTGCGGGCCGCGTTGTTCACCCGCGAGCCGAGAGCGCCAACGTAGAAGGCCGGTGACTTGAGGGCTTCAAGCAGCGCCATGTCGTCGAGCTTGGGGTCGTGGGTCAGGGCCACGATGGCGCTGTGCGGGTCGGGCGCCATGGCCATCACCACGTCGTCGGGCATGCCGGCCACCAGCGGGGCGCCGGGCACGTCCCATTCGACGGAATACTCCTCGCGCGGGTCGCAAATGGTCACCGCGTAGTCCAGCGCCTGGGCCATCTGGGCCAGGTAACGGGAGATCTGCCCGGCACCGATGATGAGCAGGCGCCAGTGCGGGCCGTGAATGGTGGACAGGCGCTGGCCGTCCCACTGCAGGGCTTCGCCGCGGCAGGCATCGAAGATGCGCACCTGGCCGCTGGCCAGTTCGACCTCGCGGCGCACCAGCTGGCCGCCTTCGAGACGGGCGGCGAGGTCGGTGAGCAGGGCATGGTCGGGCGCCGGTTCGACGACCAGTTCCAGCGTGCCGCCGCAGGGCAGGCCGAAGCGGTTGGCTTCTTCCCGGGTCACCCCGTAGGTGAGCACGAAGGGCTGGCTACCGCCGATGCGGCCGTCCAGCATGCGGGCAATCATGTCGTCCTCGATGCAGCCGCCCGACACCGAGCCCTGCACCCGGCCATCGTCCCGCAGGGCCATCCAGGCCCCTGCCGGGCGGGGCGCCGAGCCCCAGGTCTGGGCGACGGTCACCAGCGCCGCCCGGTGCCCTTCGGCCCGCCAGCGGCGCACGGCGGCAAGGACTTGCAGGTCCTGGCTGTCCATGTCAGGCCTCCTTCAGGCTTGAGCTTCGTGGGCGAATGAATTCGCCCCTACAGGTGGGCATTTGCATGCTCAGGCCTTCAGCTGCTCGGTGGCGAAGGGCATCCGCGTGAGCCACTTGCCGGTGGCTGCGGCAATCGCGTTGGCCACGGCCGGCGCCACCGGCGGCACGCCGGGTTCGCCGATGCCGGTCGGCTTTTCGGCCGAGGCGACGATGTGCACTTCCACCTTGGGCATCTCGTTGATGCGGATCGGCGCGTACTCGCCGAAGTTGCCCTGCTCCACCACGCCGTCCTTCAGCGTGATCTCGCCGTGCAGCGCCGCCGACAGCGCGAAGCCGACCGAGCCTTCGACCTGGGCGCGGACGTTGTCCGGGTTGATGGCCATGCCGCAATCGACGGCGGCAACGATGCGATCGACCTTCACGCTGCCATCGGCGCTCACGGTGACTTCGGCCACCTGGGCGACGAAGGAGTGGAAGGACTCATGCACCGCCACCCCGCGGCCGCGACGCTCACCGACCTTGCCCGGGGCCAGCGGCTTGTCCCAGCCGGCCTTGTCGGCGGCCAGCTTCAGCACGCCGGCGTGACGCGGGTGCTTGGCGAGCAGCTTGAGGCGCAGGGCCACCGGGTCCTGGCCACCTTCCGCAGCGAGCTTGTCGAGGAAGGTTTCAGTGGAATAGGCGGTGTGGGTCGAGCCCACCGAACGCCACCACAGCACCGGCACGTCGATGCCAGCGGGGGTGTGCAGTTCGACCTGCAGATTGGGAATGGCGTAGGGCAGCGTGGCCGCGCCTTCCACCGACAGGCCGTCGACGCCGTCCTTGATCATGAAACCTTCAAAGGGCGAACCCTTGGCGATGGATTGCCCGACCAGGCGATGACGCCAGGCGCGGATGCTGCCGTCGGCGTCCAGCGTGGCTTCGAGGCGGTGGTGGAACATCGGCCGGTAGTAGCCGGCCTTCATGTCGTCCTCGCGCATCCACACCAGCTTGACCGGCGCCTTGGCATGCGCGCCCTCGCCCAGCGCCTTGACGATGGCAGCGGCTTCGCGGATGTAGTCCACCTTGGTGCTGGCACGCCGGCCGAAGCTGCCGCCGGCGTAGAGCATGTGGATGTTCACCTTCTCCGGCGGGAGATTGAACATGGCCGCCAGGGCGCCCTGGTCGACGGTCTGGAACTGCTCGCCGTTCCACACTTCAAGGCCGTCGGCAGTGCGCTGGATGACGCAGTTCATCGGCTCCATGGCGGCGTGCGCCAGGAAGGGGAAGTCGTAGCTGGCGGCGACGACCTTGCCGGCGCCACTCAGGGCCGCGTTGGCATCGCCATCCTTGCGGGCGACCAGGCCGGGGGTCTTGCCGAGGGCCTGGTAAGTGGCCCGCATTTCGTCGGTGCCGAGCTTGAAGGCAGCACTGTCGTCCCATTCGACGCTGAGCGCATCGCGGCCCTTCTTGGCGGTCCACGTGTCCTTGGCCAGCACGGCCACGCCGCCGGGAATGGCGACCACGTCGACCACGCCCTTGATGGCCTTGGCCTTGGTCGCGTCAAACGATTTGACCTTGCCGCCGAAGCGCGGCGAATGGGCCACCACCGCCACCAGCATGCCCGGCAGGTGCACGTCCTGGGTGAATTGGGCGCTGCCGTTGGTCTTTGCGAAGCTGTCCTTGCGGTTGGCATGCTTGCCGATGAGGCGGAAATCCTTCGGGTCTTTCAAGGTCACGCTGGCCGGCACTGCTTCGGCGGCGGCCGCTTCGGCCAGTTCCCCGAACGTGGCCTTGCGCTTGCTGGCGGCGTGGCTGACGACGCCTTCACGCACGGTGATTTCGGCGGCTGGCACGTTCCAGCGCTTGGCGGCAGCCGACACCAGCATGGCGCGGGCGGTGGCGCCGGTCTGGCGCAGCTGGTCCCACGAGTTGGCCATGGCGGTGCTGCCGCCGGTGCCCTGCATCGGGCCGAAGGCCAGGTTATTGAAGCGCTTGGCGTCGGCCGGGGCGCCTTCCACCTTCACTTGCGGCCAGGCGGCGTCGAGTTCTTCGGCCACGATGGTGGCGAGGCCGGTGTAGGTGCCCTGCCCCATTTCCAGGTGCTTGGAGAGCACCGTCACCGTGTTGTCGGCGCCGATGCGCAGGAAGGGGGTCGGCTCAAAGGTGGTGCCGGCAGCCTGGGCCGCAGCGGCACCGGCCTTGGCGGCGAAGGCCGGCAGCGACAAACCGAGGGTGAGGCCGGCGGCGCCTTGCAGGAAGCCGCGGCGGGAGAGGTTCTGGATGGGATTGTTCATGGTCGACTCCTTACGCCAGGGCCTTGGCGGCTTCGTGGATGGCCGCGCGGATGCGCACATAGGTGGCACAGCGGCACAGGTTGCCGGCCATGGCGGCGTCGATGTCGGCGTCGGTGGGGTGCTTCTTGGTGTTGAGCAGGCTGACCGCGCTCATGATCTGGCCGGACTGGCAGTAACCGCACTGGACCACGTCGAGCTTGCGCCAGGCTTCCTGCACGGCCTTGCCGACGCGGGTGTTGTCGGCGACTTCGATGGTGCTGATCTTCTTGCCGGCCACGTCGGAAACCGGCGTGATGCAGGAGCGGACCGGCTGGCCGTTCACATGCACGGTACAGGCGCCGCACAGGCCGGCGCCGCAGCCGTACTTGGTGCCGGTCAGGAGGAGCGAGTCGCGCAGGGCCCACAGCAGCGGGGTGTCGGCTTCGACATCGACGCGCTGCTGCTTGCCGTTCACATTCAGCTGGATCATGGTCAATCTCCGTTGGGTGACGCAATGTTGTCTTGTTGGCCGGAGCAAGGATTCCCGACCGCTACCCTCGGAAATGTAGCCCACGATGCGCCTTGCGGCATTGCAGAATCCTGTGAGATTCTTGCCTGATCATCCGGGATCGTGTCTCAGCCGCTTCGCGTCGCCGGGGACGCGGATAATCCGCAAGACGTCGGCAACAGGAATAAAACCATGAGCGAATCAGGCCCTTCCACCCGCAGCCCGTCCTTCAGGCTGGATGCCGCCCGCGTTGCGCTGGCAGACCTCATTGAACGATATTGCACCAGCGACGGGCCGAACCCGACGCCCGTCCCGGGCCTCAGCCTGTTCCGCGCATCCAGCACGAGTACGCCGATCTGCGCCATTTACCGCTCGATACTGGCCATCGCGGCGCAGGGCACCAAGCGCCTGAGCGTGGCCGACGAGAAGTTCCAGTACGACGGCCGGCATTACCTGATCACCTCGGTGGACCTGCCGGTGATGGGACAGATCACCGAGGCCTCGCCGGAGCGCCCCTACCTGTGCGCGGTGTTCGACATGGATGCGCGCAAGATCGGCGAGCTGGCCGGCACGATGCAGTTGCCCCCGCCGCCGCCAGGCAGCGGCAGCCTCGGGCTGGGCGTCAGCCCGCTCACCGGCACGGTGATGGACGCCCTGTTGCGCATCGTCCGCCTGCTCGATACGCCGGAAGACATCCCGATACTGGCGCCCCTGTATGAGCAGGAGCTGCTGTATCGCCTGCTGACCGGCGAGCAGGGGCCGCGCCTGCGCAGCATCGCCGCTGCCGACAGCCAGGGCCACCGCACGGCGCGGGCCATCGAGTGGATCAAGGGCAATTTCGACCAGCCCCTGTCGATCGACGCACTGGCCGAGGCCGCCAACATGAGCAAGTCGTCGCTGCACCACCATTTCAAGGCCCTCACCGCCATGAGCCCGCTGCAGTACCAGAAGCAGTTGCGCCTGCAGGAGGCCCGCAAGATGATGCTGACCGAAGCCCTCGACGCCGCCACCGTGGCGCGCCGGGTCGGCTACGAAAGCCCGTCCCAGTTCAGCCGCGAGTATCGGCGCCTGTTCGGTGCGCCGCCGTTGCGCGACATTGCGCGGATGCGCTGAACCTTGGCGGATGGCTGAGCGTGTGCTGTCGGACTGAAGTCCGACCCACAAGGGCACCGAACGCGTCATGTGGGCCGGACTTCAGTCCGACGTCGCACCTTTTCCGGCGATTTGTGTCGCTCCCTCTGGTGGCGTTCTGTGGGTCGGACTTCAGTCCGACTTCGCGCCCCCGGCCTCTGCAAAGGCCCCGTCGTCAAAGGCCGTGCAATACACGGCCCAATCCTTCTCCACCTGCTCGGCACAATCCCGCGCAGCCCCCAGCAGCGCCTTGCGCCATTTGGCCTGACCAAAGTCGATCAGCTCGTCGGCAATCGCCGAACCGTCGCGCCCGCCGCTGCGCAACTGGGCACTCGCAACGATACGGCCCATGTTGCGCATGACCTCGGCAATAGCCACTGGGCTGGAACGGGACGCGTCGAGGCTCACCCGGTCTTCACTGGGTTGCAGGTCGCGCAGCATGAAGGAGCGCTCGCCAAACGTGACCGGGTGCAGGAAGGCCATGGAGACGGCCTGCATGCGCCGCTGCACGTCCACCACCCGCGCCGCCTCGGACTTCCATCTCGGCTGCGGGGTATCCAGATGTGCCAGCAGCGAGGACGGCAGGGCTTCTTTCAGATCAAGGAGGTAGTTGCCGTCGGGCGAGCCCTTGCCGCGCACCAGGATCACGAAACGGTCCACACCCAGGCTGCCACTGCCGGCAATCCGCCGGGCAACGTCGAGCACGTCGTAGAAGTCCGGGTCGTCGCGGGTTTTGGCGAAGTCGTCGATCAGCGTGGTGACCCGCTCCCGCTGGTCGTCGGTAACCGGCAGGGCCTTGCCGTTATCGAGGCGCAACTGGCGCTGCTTGCCCTTGAGCTCGGTGCGGCCATCAAGGAAGGCCGGGCGCAGGCGGCCGCGCAAGCCATCGAGCAGATCACCGACCAGGCCGCTGGCGGTCTCCCGCTCGATCCAGCCCGCCTTGCCCGCCGCCAGCGTGGCCCGGTAGGCGTCGAGGAAGGCATCGCAAAGTTCAAGCGCGCCGGCCTTCTTCACTTCCATTGAGTCGGCGCCAAGCAGCACGCTGCTCAAAAAACGCAAAAGATCCCAGCTGGCCGGCGCCAGCGCCGATTCGTCGAAGTCGTTGATGTCGAAATACACCAGCCGGTTGTCGCCCTTGTAGCTGCCGAAGTTCTGCAGGTGCAGATCGCCGCAGCACCACACGGGCGGCGCCTCGGCGAGCAGGGGCAAGTCCGGCAGGCGGCTGTAGAAAAGATGGCAGGTGGCCCGCAGGAAAACGAAGGGGCTGCTGCGCATGCCCTTGTATTTGATCGCAAGGCGCTCCGGGTCGCGGCCGGCATTGAAGGTCTGGATCTCGTGGACAACATCGTGCATGGCCGGGCTACCGCAGGAAGTAATGCTGCATGGTAGCCCAGCCCCGACGCCCGGGATCAGGGCGTTTCGGTGTATTGCTGCGTGCTGCGGTTGGCGACAGCCGGTTTGGCCAGCGGCGACTTGCTGCGCACGTACTGCAGGAAGGAGTCGGCGTAGTCGAGGAAGGTGTCTTCCCGCTGGGCGGCGGGGATGGTCTTCAGGGTGTCGTACTTGTCGCCGCCGTCGGCAGTAAAGTTGTTGGTGATCACCTTGTAGCTGGCGGCGAGGTCGAAGGGCTTCCAGGTGCCGGTGCTGTCACGCAGCTCCAGATTACTGATCCGGCTGCCCTTGGCCTGGTTCATGTCCACCGCAAAGCGCAGGCCGCCGGTGTAGGGGTAGGCACCCGAACCCGTTCCGTTAAGCACCGAATCGACACCGTCTTCCAGCGCGGCCTTCATCTGGGCACCGGTCATGACCAGCCGGTAGAGGGTGTTCTTGAAGGGCAGCAGGGTGTAGACCTTGCCGACGGTGATGTCGCCCGCACCAATGTCGATGCGCACGCCACCCGCATTCTGCAGGCTGATGTCGGCACCGCCAAAACGCTGACCCTGTTCAAGGAAGGCCTCGGCGACGAGCTGCTGGATGTCGCCGCCGTGGGCAATCACAGTGGCGTCCTTGTTGCAGACGTCGCCGAGGGACGAGCGGCTGGTGTCGCGCTTGGCGCCGGGCACGCGGCGCAGGCACAGGTTGTCGGTGGTGGCGCCGGCGACCTGCAGGCCGAGGGCGTCCTTGGCCGCCTTGTACGGGGCCAGCACGGTGGTGGCAGCGGCCGACGGGGTGGTGATGCGGAACACGCCGGAGGCATTCAGCTGGCTGCGGTAGGCCGTGGCGTCGGCGTCAGAGGCGCTGACGCTGCCAACCTTGTAGGTATCACCGAGCAGCACTTGGGGCTTGCCGCTGCAACTGGTGACATTGCCGCTCGCGTCGAACTTCACGTCGAGCGCGCCGACCACGTAGGAATACTGCCAGGCCTGGGCAACGCAGACCTTCTTGCCATCCTTGTCGGTGGTCTGGGTCGGATAGGCGCCCGAGGGCGTCAGGCCGAAACCGGTCATGCTGTCCGGGCCGAGCAGGGTGTGGGAGTCGCCACCGATGATCACATCCACGCCGGACAGCTTGGCGGCGATGGTCTTGTCGGCGGCATAGCCCAGGTGCGACAGCAGCACGATCTTGTTCACACCGCGCTGCTTGAGTTCGTCGATGACGCTCTGGGCGCTGGTGGTTTCGTCGGAGAACTGGGTCGTGGCATCCGGACGGGAGGCGAACCGGGTCTTGTCCTTCACCGTGAGGCCGACCACGCCGATTTTCTCGCCGTCCTTCTCGATGATCTTGTAGCTGCCCATGCGGCTGGCCAGGGGCGAGCCAGCGGCCGGCTGGATGTTGGCCGACAGCACCGGCGTCTTGCAGGTGCCGGCGTGGAGGTAGTCGATGAACTTCACGAGGCCGGCGTTGGCGCTGTCGAACTCGTGGTTGCCGATGGAAAAGGCATCGAAGCAGACGGTGTTCATCATGTCCGCATCGGCCTTGCCTTCACTCTGGGTGAAGTACAGATCGCCAGTGATGGCGTCGCCGGCATGCAGCTTGAGAACGTTTTTCGAGGCCCCTGCGAGGGCCTCGATGGCTGCCGTCACGCGGGCAAAGCCGCCCAGCTCGACCGTCACCGTCTGGCTGGCGCCGGCGGCGTTCTTCAGCGTCAGCGTGGTGCTCTCCGCATCCAGGTGGGAGTGATGATCGTTGATGTGCAGGATCGTCAAATCCAGCGCTTTGGCGTTGTTGCCATCGCTGCCACCGCAGGCGGACAGGGCAAGGGCGCAGAGGGACAGGGCAAGAGCCGGCATGGTCCGGTTGGAGCAGGAGGTCGTCATCGCAGTCGGCAGGGGTTTGGGTGCCCGGCAGACTAAACGCGCCCCGTTAACCTCTTGTGAAGGCCCGGCGACGCAGGTATTTCACAGCATCGCGTTCATCGCCTGCAGAAGCACCCGGCACAGCAGCGCAATACCCAGCGCCACGCCCACCGACAGGCCGACGGAAAACAGTGCATCGCGCCGGCCAATGGTCTTGAGCATCACCGCGAAGGTGGACACGCAGGGCACGTAGAAGGTCAGAAAAACCAGGAAGGTGGCGATCTGTACCCAGTCGAGCAGCGGCGCGATGTCCTGGGTGCCGAGGGCCTGGTAGACCATCAGCAGCGACAGCTCCTTGCGCAGCACGCCGAACAGGATCGGCACGCCCAGCACCACCGGCAGGCCCAGCCACCAACTGGTAACCGGCAGCAGCAGGGTGTTGATGATCGCATCGGCGCCGAAGTGGGACAGCAGCGCCAGCACCACGCTGCCCAGCACCAGCAGCGGTGTAACGATGGTCAGGATGTCGCTGGTGCGCTCCCAGGTGATGGCCAGCAGGCGCCGCCACTGAGGCATGGCGTAGGGCGGAATGGCCTGGATCATGCCGGGGCTGGCCTGCACGTAACGACGGGTGAGCAGCTTGCCGGCCACCGCGATGATCAGCATGGTGAGCAGGAAGATGCCCAGCACGCCTTCCCAACCCAGGTACTTGCCGCCGATGGCGAGCACGATGGCCGAACGCGCCGAGCACGGCACGAAGGTGATCAGCAGCGAGGCGACGATGCGCTCGCGCCCGCTGGAGCTGGCCGCCACCGCCGACAGGGCCGGCACGTTGCAGCCGAGGCCCAGTAAAAACGGCACCGCCACGCCGCCGTGCAGGCCGATACGGTGAAAGCCCCGATCCACCACGAAGGCGACCCGGTGCATGATTCCCGATTCCTCCAGGCTCACCAGCAGCAGCACCAGCGGCAGCATGTAGGGCACGACAATGCCGATGAGACCGACCAGACCGTCGGCCACCGCGCGGCCGATCACGCCGACGGTGGAGTCCGGTTCCCACTGGCCAACCCACGCGGCGAGCGGCGCAGAGGTCAGCGAATCGAGGGTCGTGCTGACCTCGAAAACCATGAACAACACCAGTGCGAACACCGCCAGCGTGCCGATCAGGCCCCAGCGCGGATGCAGGAAGAGACGGTCGAGGCCGCGCTTCCAGCCGGCCTTCTCGGCGGCGTGGCCCAGGCGGGTGACCTGTTCGTGGAGGGCCGCGGCGCGGTAGTGGCGGTCGGCAAAAAGCTCTTCGGCCAGCGGCCGCGGCAGATGGCGGGCAGCTTCGGCGCGGGCCTCCTCGACGGCCGGCATCAGGCTCGGGAAGAGACGCGCCATTTCGGCGGTAAAGAAAGTGTGATCCTTCGCCAACTGGGTCAGCAGCAAGGAGCGCGGGACGTGAAAGGCCGCTTCCACGGCCGGCGTATCGAGGATGTCGTTGAGCCCGGCCAGGGCCTTGCGCAGATGTGGCCCGGGCAACTGGGGAATCGGGCAGGTCTTGCTGCGAAAAGCGTTGAGGGCCGTTTCGAAAAGTGTCGCCATGCCCTTGCCCATGTGGGCCACGGTGGGCACCACGGGCACACCGAGGGCCGTGGAAAGGGCTTCGACGTTGATGTAGATGCCCCGCTCGCGCGCCTCGTCGAGGCGGTTGAGGGCAATCACCAGCGGCTTGCCGAGCTGGCAGAGTTCCTGGCTGAGGGCCAGGTTGGGCTCCAGCGCGGTGGCATCGACCACCTGAATGAGCACGTCGGGGGCCTTGAAGCCGCCCTTGCCACCATGCCCGGTTTCGCCGCCGAGCAAGGCCATCAGCAGGAGGCGGTCGGCATCCTGCAGGTCATGCAGCGTGCGCAGAGCCGGCAGATCGACCAGCGCAGCCTGCTCAAGGCCGATGTTCACCAGGCAGGCATCGAAGCCCAGGCGGCTGTCGGCGAGGAAGCCGGATTCGACCGCCGTACTGGAAGCAGCCTGAAAAATGGTGCTCTTGCCGGTTTGCGCGAGGCCGACCAGCGCAATCTGCGGACGCCGTGCGCCCCGCAGCAGATTGCGCGGTACCGCGACGGTGGCGATGGCGGGGGCAGCAGCGCTCACGGGCAGGCTTTGAGGATGCGAAGCACGCACAGCCACACGGCCGGGACTACCGGATCACGCTGCAGCCCACAAGCAAGAGTCATCGAGAACCGCCGATTTCAGATCAGTTGCGGCCGATTATAGGTACAAATAAGAATAGTTCGCAAATGAAAGGCCGGCGCAGGAGCCCAAAGCACCACGACACGCCGGCCAAAATCAGACCCGCAGACCCGCGCGGGTCATCATGAGCAGGGCCTGGGCCCGACTGGTAACGCCCAGCGAGCGGAGGATCGCCGACACGTGGACCTTGACCGTCCCCTCCGAGAGGCCGAGGAATTCGGCGATATCGCGGTTCGACTTGCCCTGCGCCACCAGTTCGAGCACCCGCCCCTGGGCGGCCGTCAGCTGGAAACGTTCGGCAAAGGCCTGACTGGCCCGGCGACTGCGATTGCCACCATCGGGACCGGTCGTGGCTTCGGGGGTGAACACACCACCGGCCAGAATGGTTCTTACCGCTTCGACCAGCGTGTTGCTGGAACTGGCCTTGGACACGAAGCCCGAGGCACCTGCCTTCATCGCCCGATGCACCGACTCCCGGTCGTCGAGCGCCGACACCACCAGGGCCGGCACATCGGGAAAGCGCTTGGCGATGATCCCCAGCAGGGAAAAACCGTTGATCTCCGGCAACATCAAATCCACGACCAGCAGGTCACAATTGGGGTTGGCTTCCAGCAATGCGAGGGCGTCGGTGGCGTTCGTCGCCTGCTCGCAATACACTCCCTCCCCCACTTGAGCGAGGGTCAAGGCCATGGCCTCCCTCACCAGCACGTGATCTTCAATAATAAGAATGCGTGTTTGCATCATCGCCGGCTATTCATAGGGTAGAAACCTGTTTGGAGTGATGCCGGCAGTTTAGCTCACCCGGCCCTTGAAAAGCCGTCGAAAACCGCGATTTCGGACCGTCACTGCGCAGACCATGCCGATTTACAAAAAAAACCATTGTCCTAAACCGTCAAATCTGGCCGGCACGCTCCTGCTGACGCTGCTGCCCCTGTGGACACAGGCCGCCCCCACGCCCAGCGAAGCCGACTATCTCGACGATTTGCCGGTCGTACTCTCCGCCACGCGCCTGTCCCAGGCCCTGGCCGATGCACCGGGTGCCGTCACGGTCATCGACCGCTACATGATCCGGGCCTCCGGGGCCCGCGACATCGGCGAGCTGTTCGCGCTGGTGCCCGGTTTCCAGGTCGGCATGCACACCGGCAACCAGCCGCTGGTCACCTACCACGGGCTGTCGGACGAAGCCCCACGACGCATGCTGGTGCAGGTGGACGGCCGCTCGGTGTACTCGCCCTACTTCATCGCCGGCGTCGAATGGAACCAGCTCGGGGTCGACATCGACGACATCGAACGCATCGAGGTCTTCCGTGGCGCCAACTCCGCCGCTTACGGCAGCAACGCCTTCCTCGGCGTGGCCAACATCGTCACCCGCTCACCCTCGGAAACCCGCGGCACGGCCGTCCGCTACCGGGCCGGCGACAGCGGAGTCAATGACGTGGGGGTGCGCCTGGGCAAACGCCTCGGCGACGTGGATATGCGCCTCAGCGCGTCACGCAATTTCGATCACGGCTTTACCGCCATCAACGACTGGCGCAAGTACGAACTGGCCACCCTGCGCGCCGACTGGAGCGCCAGCCGTAACGACGTGCTCGAATTCCAGGCCGGCTGGACCAACAACGACTACGGTACCGGCAAGGACGGCAACGCCACCGATCCGGAGCGTGCCGCGCAAATCTCAACCGCCTTCGGCCTGCTGCGCTGGCGCCATGCGCCGGCGCCGGACGAGGAACTGACACTCACCTATTACCACCAGGAAGAAAACGGCCGCGACGCCTATGCCTTGGACGTATCGGTGCCGCCCCGCCAGTCCGGCCTGCCCGTTGCCATCAGCATTCCGTTCAATTTCGATTACGGCTTCAAGGCAATCCGCGACGACCTGGAAATCCAGCGCATCACCGCCCTCGGCCCGTCCCTGCGGGCCGTCATGGGCGGTGGCCTGCGCGCCGACCGAATTAACGCCCCGCTGCGTTTCAACACCACCGCCGACCTCACCAACCGGATCACTCACGCCTTCGGCACGCTCGAGTGGCGAGCCTCGCCAAAATGGCTGTTCAACGTCGGCGCGATGCTCGAAAACAACTCTCTGACCGGTACATCGCTGGCGCCGCGCATTTCAGCCAACTATCATATGACCGAATTCCAGACCTGGCGTCTGGCCGTCAACCGTTCATACCGGAGTCCGTCTGCCTTCGAGCAAAAGTCCAGCATGATCTTTGCAAACTCCGCCCCGATCGTCATATCACCCCGTGTTACGGTACCGACGGGCACGCCCATTTCCCAGACTTTCCGTCCGTCACCGGGGCTGCAGGCCGAACGGATCACCACCTGCGAGCTGGGCTACCTGGCCGAACTGCGCGCCCTGTCCACCACCTTCGACGCCCGCCTGTTCCTTGAACGGGCCCGCGACCTGATCGAGATGAACCGGGAGAGTTCCACCGTCGGCCTGCTTGCCCGCGACAACACACGCTACTTTTCCAACGGTGGCGAAGCCGACATCCGCGGCCTCGAGCTAACCGCCACCTGGCGTCCGGACACTACCACCTGGCTCTCCGTGCAGCACACCGAACTACGTATCGACGGCCCCACGCTCAGCCCCGCCGAATCCCTGAACCGCCCGAGCAACTGGGTGCAATACACCGCCCCGCGCCACAGCACCGCCCTCTTCGGCGCCTGGGAGTTCACCCCCGGCTGGCAGTTGAGCCTGACCAAACGCTGGGTCGGCTCGATGAGCTGGTACCAGGACGCAGAGCATCAGGTACCGATGTACCGGCAGCTTGACGTGCGCCTGGCGCATCGTCTGGCGCCCTCCATTGCCCGCGGCGAGGTCGCCATCACCGCCCGCAACATCGACGGAGCGGAACAGACCTACGCCCCCGGCGCATCCAGCTGGGGCAGCCGCATCTTCGGCTCCCTCAACCTCGAGTTCTGATTCCCGATGGGTCAGGCCCTGCGATTTCTCGGCTATCTGTTGCTGCTCCTTCTGGCGGGCGGGCTGGCCCCTGCCCGGGCGGCCCAGATCACGCTGGTCATGTCGGAAGAAAGCAAAGCATTCAGCGAAGCGGCCGACGCCCTCAGCGTCGAACTGCGCAGCGCCGGCCACCGCATCCAGCCCATCCCCTTCCCGCTGCGCGCCGAAGACACCGGTGCCCTCAACGCCAGCGCCCTCATCATCACCCTCGGTACCCGGGCGGCCCAGGCCATCTCCAGCCTAGCACCGCGCAGCCTGGTGCTGCACACCCTGCTGCCGCGCAGCGCCTACGACAAACTGCCGGTCCGCGTTGAAGAAACCCGCCGCACCTCCGCAGTCTTCATCGACCAGCCGGCCGGTCGGCAGATCGACCTGCTGCGCATCGCCCTGCCCGACTGGTCGCGGGTCGCCCTGGTCGTGGGCCGGGACAGCGCCGAGCTGGGCGTTCGCCTGCACGCCAGCGCCCGGGACAAGCGGATGCGCCCGATCCTCGAACAGGCCAGCGAGGAAAGCGATCTCTACCCCACCCTGCAGCGGGTGCTCGCCGAACCCACGGTGCTGCTCGCCATTCCCGACTCGGCCCTGTTCAACAACCGGACCATCTCCAACATCCTGCTCACCGCATATCACCACCGCTCACCGGTCGTCGGCTTCTCGCCGGCCTACGTCAAGGCGGGTGCCCTGCTGGCCCTCTACAGCACACCCGCCCAGGTCGGCCTGCAAGCCGGCGAAGTCGCCCGCCAGGGCCTCGCCAGCGGCATCCTTCCGCCACCGGTTGCGCCGCGTCACTTCCGCATCAGCACCAACCCCTACGTAGCCCGCTCCCTAGGCATCAACCTGGAAGACGCCAGCGTCCTGCAGGACAAACTGGAACGCCTGGAAGGCCTGCCATGATCAACCCCGCCAGCTGGGACATCCGCGCCCGGACCGTCCTGATCGCCGTGCTGCCCACCATGGTGATGGCGACGGTGCTGATCGCCTACTTCACCTCCTCCCGCCTCTCCGACCTGGAAGAAGCCCACGTGCAGCGCGGCAAGGCCCTCGCCCGCCAGCTGGCCGCCGCCAGCGAGTACGGCGTGTTCTCCGGCAATCTGGAGAGCCTGCGCAAGCTGGCCAACTCGATCCTGCAGGAACAGGACGTGGTCCGCGTAGCAGTCTTCAGCCCCATCCAGGAAGTTCTCGCCGACAGCAGCAAACCGGTCCAGCCCGCCACCACCGTCAGCCTCGCCCCGCGCTACAGCGACACACCCCTGCGCTTTCGCGAGCCGGTCACCGGCCCCGGCGTCAATCTGGACGACCCCTTCCTGGAAGCCGGCACCAACGGCAGCCATCCTCCCGAAGACCTGCACGGCGAAGTGCTCGTCGAAATGAGCCGCGAATCCCTGCGCGCCGAAGAAAGCCGCCTGCTGCAGAACGCCTTCTCGATGGTTGTGGCGGTACTGATCGCCAGCGTCGCCCTGGCCCTGCGCATGAGCCGCGGCATCTCCGGCCCCATCTTGCGCATCGCCTCCACCGTCGAGAGTTTTGGCCAGGGCAACCTGTCGGACCGGGTCCCGGTGGAAGGCGGAAAAAGCCTGCGCGCCCTCGCCCAGGGGGTGAACGACATGGCCGACAAGCTCGGCGCCTCACGGGAACACATGGAGCGCCAGATCGAGGCGGCCACCCGCGAACTGCTCGTCAAAAAGGAAGAAGCCGAACACGGCAACCGCGCCAAGACACGCTTCCTTGCCGCCGCCAGCCACGACCTGCGCCAGCCGATGCACGCCCTCGGCCTGTTCGTCGCCGAACTGGGGCAGAAGCAGCACGCACCGGACACCCACCGGCTCGTCGCGCAGATCGCCGTCTCCGCCGAAACCATGGAAAACCTGCTCGACAGCCTGCTCGACATCTCCCGCCTCGACGCCGGCGTGCTCGACCGCCAGATCAAGCCCTTCCCCCTCCAGCCCCTGTTCGAGCGCATCGACGTGGACTACCGCCGCGAGGCCGACCAGCGTTCCCAGCGCCTGCGCCTGCGCCCGACCAACCTGTGGGTCGAAAGCGATCCGCTGCTCCTCGAACGGATCCTCCACAACCTCATCAGCAACGCCCTGCGCTACGCCCCCGGCGGCACCATCCTGCTGGCCTGCCGCAAGCGCGGCGACAAGGTGCGCATCGAAGTGCGCGACAACGGCCCCGGCATCGCCCGGGAAGCCCAGGACACGATCTTCCAGGAGTTCGTGCAGCTCGATAACCCGGAACGCAACCGGGCCAAGGGACTCGGCCTGGGGCTCGCCATCGTGCGGCGCCTGACCAACCTGCTGGAACACGACCTGTCCCTGCGCTCGACGCCCGGCAGGGGCGCCCTGTTCGCTGTCGAGCTTCGCGCCGCCAAACCCGGCCTGATTCCTGAAGGCATCCCGCCGCCGCCCGCCCACTCCCTGTACGGACGGCACATCGTGCTGGTGGACGACGACGAACTGGCCGTGGCGAGCACCACCGGCCTGCTCGAATCGTGGGGCTGCCAGGTCACCGCAGCAGCCAGCCTCGAACTCATCCTGAGCACCATCGACGAGCATGCCAAACCGGACATCATCGTCTGTGACTACCAGAGCGGCAGCTCGGTGGACGGCCTGGCCATCATTGAGCGCCTGCGCGCGCATTTCGGCCAGCGGGTGCCAGCCATCATCCTCAGCGGCGACACCTCTGCGGCCGTTACCGACAACGCCCGGCAGGCCGGCATCCCGCTCCTCCACAAGCCCGTACGTCCCGCCAAACTGCGCGCCTTGCTGCAGCGCAAAACCCAAGTCTGATGCAGGTCTGCGGTGCTTCGGTTACTATCGACAAGTGAATGACACATCCAGATCAGGGGGACAAAAATGAGCACTGAAAACAAGGCGCAGGATCCGATGGAATTCATGCGCGGCATGTGGAGCAAGATGGGTTTCAGCCTCCCCGGCATGGTCACGCCGACCCTGGATGTGGAAGAGCTCGACAAGCGCATCGCCGACATGAAAGCCGTCGAAAACTGGCTCAAGATGAACCTCAGCTCCCTGCAGATGGCCACCCAGGCCCTCGAGATGCAGCGCGCCACCATTGCCACCATGCAGGCCATGAGCAAGATCGTTTCGGAAGGCGGCAAGCCGCCCGAAGTCGAAGTGCCCCAACCCAACCCCTTCGGCAACACCATGTGGCCGTGGAACCTGATGCAGAACGCCGCCGAACAAGCCAAGGCCCAGGCCGACGCAGCGCCGGCTCCGGCCGCCCCGGCCAAGAAGCCCAAGGAAAGCAAGTAAGCAGCTTGCGGGGGCCGGCCGTCACGGCCCCCAGCGTGTCAGGGCTGTCAGCCAGCCCGTCAGCGTGATGGCCGCCGTCACCGTGGTGGCGGAAATCAGCCAGGCCACCCCCGGCCCGTCCCCGCCCATGCGCATCGCCAGAATGTAGGCCGACGACGCACTCGGCAGAGCCGCAAACAGCACCGCCGTCACAAACGCCACGCCCGTCAGCCCGAAGAAGCTCGCCAGCCCCCAGGCGATGGCCGGCAGCGCCAACAGTTTCACCGCACACAGATAGATCGCCCCGGCCCGCCCGGACACCTGCTCGCCGCCACGCAACGCCGCCCCCACCGCCAGCAGGCCGAGGGTCACCGCCGCATCCGCCAGCCGCTGCAGGAACGGAATCACCGGCTCCGGCAGCGTCGCCCCCGCCAGGTTGAACGCCATGCCGGCCAGCGTCGCGATGATCAGCGGATTGCGCGACAGCTCCCGCCACAAACGCCCCTGCCCGTGGTGCGCCAGCAGCCCCACCGCCGCCATGTTGGCAAAGGGCACCATCGCCCCGCACAGGGCGCCCATGGTCGCCACGCCGGTGGCGCCGGCGACCTTGCCGGCCACCGCGATGCCAATGTAAGTGTTGAAGCGATAGGCGCATTGCACCCGTGAGGCAAAGGCCATCGGCCCCAGGCCCATCAGCGGCTTGCCGAGCAGGGCCAGCACGAAGCCGCTCGTCATGCAGAGCAAGCCAACACCAAACAGCGGCGCCATCGCCGCCACATCGATACGAGCCCGCGCCAGGGCATTGAAGAGCAGGGCCGGAAACAGAACGAAGTACACCAGCTTTTCAACGCCAGTCCAGAAACCGTCGGCCAGCCTGAAGTAACGCCGCAACACCACACCGAGGGCGATCAGCGCAAAGTCAGGCAGCAGTAGCAGAAAACTCTGCATGGTTCCGGGGCGCCGCCTCGCCTACATGACCTTCACGGCACGCCCGATATAACGGATCGGGCCAGTGGGCTTGCCGGTAGGCGAGCCGGTGCGCGGCTCGAGGGTCAGCTCGAAAAGCTGGTTCGACTGCAGGGCCGGCAGCTTGTCCACCGGCACCTTCATGCTCTGGCCGGGCGTGACCAGACCCAGCGACACCGGCCCGCTCCAGCCTTCCGCCTTGGTCCAGAACTGCAGGGCCTTGTCGGCAGGCACTTCGACTGCGCCCAGCGGAATCAGCTCGATCTGCCGGGATGCACTAGCCTGCACCACCCAGCCGGGCGCCTTGTCGTCGGGGGCCACCAGCACCACCATGAAGCGCGTGGCCGCCGGCGGGTCGACAAGCCGTTCGACCAGCACCGCCGCCAGGATCGCCGCGCTGGCAAAGCCCGTGGCAGTCAGGCCACGCCACAGGCCCAGGTTGTTCCAGTCCCGCCACCAGGGCCTTGGCCGGATGGCCGGGCGTGGGGCCGGTACCGCGAGGACGTCGAGGCTGCGCGCGATGCGCCGCCACAAATGGGCAGACGGCGCCAGCGGCTCGGCCAGGGCCGCCAGCGGCAGCAGGCGCTCCTCCCAGGCGTGCACGGCCGCCTGCAACGCGGCATCCGTAGCAAGACGCGCCTGCACCTCCCGCCGGCGGGCCGCCGACAAAGTACCGAGCACGTATTCGCCGGCCAGTTCGTGGATGTCGGGCGGCATGCCGGCCTGTGGTTTGCTGTTCATGCCATGCACTCCCGCAGCGCAGCCAGACTGCGCTTGATCCAGGCCTTGACCGTGCCCAGCGGCGCATCGAGCTGCCGGGCGATCTCCCCGTGGGAAAAGCCATCCACATAAGCGTGGAGGATGCAGTTGCGGCGCACCGGCTCCAGTTGCTCGAGGCAATGCGCGATGCGGCCGGCGCTGGCCTGCCAGGCGAAGGCATCGGCCATGTCGTGCCAGGCTTCGAGGGAGGCCCGGGCATCGAGGGCAGCGGCGGTGTCGTCATCGACGCCCACCTCGCGGCTGCCATCACGCACGGCATTGAGGGCCAGATTGCGGGTCACGCTGTAGATCCAGCCCCGCGCCGAGCCCCGTGTCGGGTCGAAGCTGGCGGCACGGGTCCAGATATTGACGCAGGCGTCGTGCACGATGTCCTCGGCCAGGGCCCGGTCGCGCACGATGCGCTGCACCACCCCGAGCAGGCGCGCGCCCTCCTGCTCGTAGAGTCCTTGCATGGCAGCGTGCTCGCCGGCTGCACAGGCGGCCAGGGCAGCCTCGTAGTCGAATTCGTTCAGGGCGGATAACACGAAAATGGACCGGCGGCGCGAAGCCGCCATGTTACCCGAGGCCCGCACCGCGGCGGGCCAGGCCGGCGCTTAGAGGGCCTTCCAGAAAATGTAGTCGGCCTGGTAGGCCACCGTTTCGCGCTTGCCCTTGAGGGCCGCGGAACACGCCGCAGCCGGCGCCACGCCCCCCTTCAGGGCCACCCGCTGAATGTAGCTGACACCGCTCATCGCGCCGTTGCCCATGGCCGGATTGGCCTTGACGAGCTGGTAGGGCAGATTGCCGGCGCCGGAGGGGGCCACCGCCAGCTGGGTGCCGGTCAACTTTGAACCATCCAGGGCTTCCCAGGTGGCGGGGGGGCCGTAGTAGCTGCCCACCAGCGTGCCGCTGCGCTCCTTCAGCAGCGCCTTCGGGCCGACGAAGACCCATTCGGTCTGGCCAGGCGCATTGGCCTTGTCGCGGCATTCGTAGGTGATCTCGCCGCTGCCGACGGTTTCCCAGGCGACCTTGTGGCCGGCGGGCACCTTGATGGCGTCGGGCAGGCTGTCCTGGTTGAAGCCGGCAGTCATCGAGGCCATCGAGCTGCAGGCGGCCAGCAGGCTCACACCAGCAAGCAGGGAAAGGCGGGAAGCGAGGGTGGTCGGGGTGGTTTTCATGATGATTCTCCGGGAGTTAGGAGTTGATGAATCGATGCAGCTTTTCGTGCTGCTTCTTCCACTACCCGCCAGCCCCGGCTTTGGATGCAGTACCCCGAAAAAAAAGCGCCGGGGGGCCGGCGCTGTCAAAACACATCACTCCTGAAGTGAAATCGTCTATTCGTACTTGCGGATGTCGTCGATGACCTTGCCGTCGTTGGCCAGGCTGCCCGGGGCGCAAAAGCACACCTCACCACGCAGCTTGGTCAGTTCGCGGATCGACGTGGCGATGGCCTCGGCGAGCCCTTCAACCGGTGCGGCCAGTTCGCAATGCAGGGTCATGCGGTCGTTGTGGTCCGGGTTGTCCACCACCAGCCGGCCACGGCCCACATCCGGATGGCGCTTGAGCACCGCTGCCACCTGGCCGGGATGGACGAACATGCCCTTCACCTTGGTGGTCTGGTCGGCTCGCCCGAGCCAGCCCTTGATGCGCGTATTGGTGCGGCCGCAGGGCGAAGCGCCGGGCAGGATCGCCGACAGATCGCCGGTACCGAAGCGGATCAGCGGGTAATCGGGATTGAAGCTGGTCACCACCACCTCGCCCACCTCACCGGGGGCCACCGGGTCGCCGGTGCCGGGGCGGACGATTTCCAGCAGCACGTCCTCGTCCAGCACCAACCCCTCCCGGGCCGGCGTCTCGAAGGCGATCAGGCCGAGATCGGCGGTAGCGTAGGCCTGGTAGGCCTGGATACCGCGCGCGGCCAGCGCCTCCTGCTGACTCGGCGGAAAGGCCTCGCCCGACACAAAGGCCTTCTTCAGGCTGTCGAGCTTCACGCCCTGCTCGTCGGCCTTGTCGAGAAGGATGCGCAGGAAGGACGGCGTGCCGGCGTAAGCATCCGGACGCAGATCCAGCATCGCCGCCACCTGCATTTCGGTCTGCCCGACGCCGGCCGGAAACACCGTGCAGCCCAGCGCGTGGGCCGCCGTTTCCATCATCGAACCGGCCGGCGTGAAGTGATACGAGAAGGTGTTGTGCACCAGGTCACCGGACCGGAAACCTGCCGCGAAGAAGGCCCGCGCCAGCCGCCAGTAATCGCGCCGCGCCCCTTCCGGCTCGTAGATCGGGCCCGGCGAGGCAAACACCCGGGCACAGGCCGCGCCCCACTTCACCGCGGCCAGCCCGCCAAACGGCCGCGCCGCCTTTTGCAGCTCCGTCAGTTCGGACTTGCGGATCACCGGCAGGCTCGCCAGGGCTTCCCGCGTGGTGATGGTGGACGGGTTGATGTCCTTCAGCAGCGCGGCAAAGGCCGGGGCGTGGGCCCGTGCATGGGCGATCTGGTCCGGCAGGCGCGCCAGCAGATCGCGCTCGCGGGCGGCGGGATCGCGGGTTTCACGGGCGTCGTAATAGTTCATGGTTTCTCCGCGTTCTGGCTTTTTGTAGGCCGCAATTCAGTCCGACAAGGCTCACGACAGCCAGCGCTTGCGCCGCCGGTAGTGCTTCACGTCGCGGAAGCTCTTGCGTCCTTCGGTGGACAGCCCGAGGTAGAACTCCTTCACGTCCTCGTTGGTGCGCAAATCCTCCGCCTGGCCTTCCATCACCACCCGGCCGTTCTCCAGGATGTAGCCGAAATCGGCGTAGCGCAGGGCCACCATGGTGTTCTGTTCGGCCAGCAGGAAGCTCACATTTTCCTTGCTGTTCAGGTCCTTCACGATCTCGAAGATCTCCTCGACGATCTGCGGGGCGAGGCCCATCGACGGTTCGTCGAGCAGGATCATCTCGGGCTTGGCCATCAGCGCCCGGCCGATGGCGCACATCTGCTGCTCGCCGCCGGAGGTGTAGCCGGCCTGCGAGGTGCGCCGCGTCTTGAGGCGCGGGAAGTAGTTGTAAACCTTGTCCAGGCTGTCCTTCAGCTCCGCGCGGGACTGGCTGCGGGTGTAGGCACCGGTGAGCAGGTTCTCCTCGATGGACAGGTGACCAAAGCAGTGGCGCCCTTCCATCACCTGGATAACGCCCTTCCTCACCAGTTCGGCGGGGGTCAGCTGGTCGATGCGGTCGCCCTTGAACTCGACGCTGCCCTTGGTCACATCGCCACGCTCGGCGCGCAGCAGGTTGGAGATCGACTTGAGGGTCGTGCTCTTGCCGGCGCCGTTGGCACCGAGCAGGGCCACGATCTTGCCCTGGGGCACCTGCAGCGACACGCCCTTGAGCACGAGGATGACGTGGTCGTAGATGACCTCGATATTGTTGATGCTGAGGTATGACATGGCGGCTATCCGAATGATGAGGCAACAATCCGGGCCGGCCCGCAGGCCGGCCCCTTCCGCTTAACTTTCCTTGCTGCAGTCGCGGGGCTTGATGCCCTTTTCCTTGGCGTAGGCGGCGGCCGATTCCTCGATCATGCCGCGCACCAGCGGACGGTCGGAGTCGACCCAGTCGGTGATGACCTTCCACTGGTTGCCGTCCCACTGCTGGAACTTCACCTTGCCCGGGCCTTCGTGGTCGGCACAGGTGATCTTCAGCGGCGGCAGGAAGCCGGTGGCGCCGAGGGCCTTCAGGCGGGCATCGTCAAGGTTGAGGTTCTCGAAGCCCCAGCGCACCTGCTCGCCGGTCAGGGCCTTGCCCTTGCCGTATTTCTCCTGGGCCTTGCGGATGGCTTCGACGGTGATGATCCCGTGCACCACGCCGCGGTTGTAGTACACCGAGCCGACGCGGGTCTTGTCTTCCATGTTGCCCTTGTCCTTGCCATAGACGAACTTCTTCACGTCGGCGATCACCGGGTAGTTGGCACCGGCCACGTTGAAGCCGGCGGCCACGAAGCCCTTGGCCGCCGTGCCGGCCGGAATGGTGTCTTCCTCGGCACCGGACCACCACACGCCAACCATCTTTTCGCGCGGATAGCCGGTCTTGGCGGCGGCCTTGATGGCGGTCGGGTTCATCACGCCCCAGCCCCACAGCACCACGTAATCGGGCTTGGCCTGGCGGATCTGCAGCCACTGGGACTGCTGCTCGTTGCCCGGATGGGCCACGGCGATCTTCATCACCTCAAAGCCGTGCTTGGCCGCCAGCTTGTCCATGATGGCGTGGGATTCCTTGCCATACGCGGAGTCGTGGTAGAGCAGGCCGATCTTCTTGCCCTTCAGCTTGTCCATGCCGCCTTCCTTCGTGCCCATGTAGTTCACGATGGCGGAAGCCTGCGACCAGTAGGTCGTGATCATCGGGAAGACCCACGGAAAGACCCGGCCGTCGGCGGCATCGGTGCGGCCGTAGCCGATGGTCACCATCGGGATCTTGTCCTGGGCAACCTTCTCGAGCACCGAGTAGGTGATGCCGGTGGACACCGGCTGGAACACCGTGTTGCCGGTGGCGCCCTTCTTCTTCATGCGCTCGTAGCATTCGACGCCACGGGCGTTGTTGTATTCGGTTTCGCACTCTTCCCAGGTCAGCTTGACGCCGTTGATGCCACCGTCGCGCTCGTTGATGAGCGTCATGTAGTCGATCCAGCCGCCAAACAGGCCGGAGCCGCCCGCCGCATAGGGGCCAACGCGGTAGCTGGGCAGACCGATGAACTGCTCTTCGGCAGCGCTGGCCAGGGAGGTACCAAGCAGGCCGGCAAGCGCGGCGCCCAGCAGAACGGTTGTCTTCAGTTTCATGTGTTTGTCTCCTCTTATAGGTTTGGGTGCAACACAACGACAGCTATCAGTGCGGGAACGGCCACAGGCGCAGCTTTTCCTTGGCGATCTGCCACAGTCGGGCCAGGCCGTGCGGCTCGACGATCAGGAAGAAGATGATCAGGCCGCCGAAGACGATGAGCTGGAAGTTGGACACGAAGCCCGCCCCCAGGGAATCGCCGAAGATCGCCGGCACCAGATTGTCGAGAAAGATCGGCAGCAGCACGATGAAGGCCGCCCCCAGGAAGGAACCCATGATCGAACCGACCCCGCCGATGATGATCATGAACAGGATCTTGAAGGACAGGTCGAGGTTGAAGCCTTCCGGCTCGACGGTACCGATGTAGGTGTAGGCATACAGCGCGCCGGCCACGCCGCAGTAGAAGGAACTCACCGCAAAGGCCAGCAGCTTGGTGCGCATCAGGCGAAAGCCGATCACCTGGGCCGCCACGTCCATGTCACGCACCGCCATCCAGGCCCGGCCGGTGGAGGAGCGCACCATGTTCTTGGCCAGCAGGGCCATGAAGGCGACGATCAGGAAGGTCAGCACGTACTTGGCTTCCGGCGTGGCGAAGGTGTAGCCGAGGATGGTCACATCCTGCGCGGTCACCACACCCGACGACGAGTTGTTGGAGAACCACGGAAACTTGACCAGCGCCCACACGATGA
>ERZ724525.112-NODE-112-length-40498-cov-9.289247_pt1 | contig 40498 bp, 33 predicted proteins | sample MGYA00376058_ERZ724525 | MGnify/ENA primary metagenome ERZ724525 (study PRJEB28724, sample SAMN07190888) | wastewater metagenome | isolation source: influent of sewage treatment plant in Hong Hong | place: USA: Christiansburg, Virginia | collected 2016-03-01 ... | reverse complement strand
GCACCCAGTCTGACTTCAATGATTACCTGAAGAACAACCAGGCCGTGGTGGCGCAGTTGCAAGAGCTGTATGCGCAAGGCCTGCAGTCTGGTCAGGCGCTGCGCAATATCGTAATGGACCCGTCGGACAAGCAGGCCGTGCAGAACCTGGGCAATGCCCGCCAGGCCTATGACGCGGCCTATGCCGATCTGCGCCAGCGCGTGCAGGGCACGGCCATGGAAGCGGCTGTGGGCGACATGCAGGCTCTGCGCCAGGCACAGTCCGCAGCACAGGACAAAATCGTGCAGCTGGCGGGCGAGGATTACGACACCGCCGCAGCAGCCCTGAAGAACGAGGAAACCCCAGCCTGGCGCACGCTGCGCGAAGCCGTGTTGCAGGAACTCAAGGCGGCCCGCGCGGCGGCAGAGGCATCGCACAAAGACACCCGCGACCGCGCCCAGCGCATGCAACTGTGGTCTGGCCTACTGGCCTTGCTGGCCGTGGTGGTGGCGGCGGCCTTGCTTTTGGTGATGGTGCGTACCGTGCGCCGTGAGCTGGGCGGCGACCCGGCTGAAGCCCGCCAAGCGCTGCGCCGTGTGGCGGATGGAGACCTCAGCAACACAGGTCACAACATGTCGGCCCAGGGCCTGATGGCCGACCTGCAAACCATGCGCAGCTCGCTGCGAGAACTGGTGCAGCGCGTGCAGGGCGCATCGGTGGAAATGCACCATGCATCCAGCGAGATTGCGCAGGGCAATGTCGCCCTCTCCGCCCGCACCGAAAGCCAGGCCAGCGCGCTGGAAGAAACAGCGGCCAGCATGGAGCAGCTCAATGCCACCGTGCGCCAGAACGCCGACAGTGCCCAGACGGCCAACCAGCTGGCGCAAAACGCATCGCAGGTGGCGCAGCAAGGCGGCGACGTGGTGGCCCGTGTGGTGGAGACCATGCAGGACATCAACGCCAGCAGCGCGCGCATTGCCGACATCATTGGCGTGATTGATGCTATTGCCTTCCAGACCAATATTCTGGCACTGAACGCCGCGGTGGAAGCCGCCCGTGCCGGTGAGCAAGGCCGTGGCTTTGCCGTGGTGGCGACCGAGGTACGGGCGCTGGCCAAGCGCAGTGCGGATGCAGCCAAGGAAATCAAGCAGCTCATCACCGCCAGCGTGGAGCGCGTGGAAGACGGTAGTGCGCTGGCCGATCAGGCCGGTAGCACCATGGGTGAGATCGTTCACGCCATTCGCCGCGTCACAGACATCATGGGTGAGATCAGCGCCGCGAGTCACGAGCAAAGCGCGGGTGTGGCCCAGGTCGGTGAAGCCGTGATGCAAATGGATCAGGCCACCCAGCAAAATGCTGCGCTGGTGGAAGAAAGCGCAGCGGCTGCCGAGGGGCTGCGCCAGCAGGCCGAGGGCTTGCTGCACGCGGTATCGCGCTTTCAGCTGGAGCGGGGCGCGGTGGCGCTGCGTTAAGCCTTCACCGGCCATGCCAATGCCTGCCGCGTAGCCTGCGGGCTTAGCGCACAATCACGGGCATGGCACGGGCCTGTCATGGCTCGCCGCCCCGTCATTGAAGGAGCCGACCATGAACGCACGCACTCCCGCCAATCTGCTGCAGCCGCAAGATGCACTGCAGCACATCACCCAGCAGTGGGATCAGAGCATCCTGCCCGAGCTGACGAACTACATCACCATTCCGGCCAAATCTCCCATGTTTGCGCCCGACTGGGAGCAGCAAGGCCATATCGCTACCGTGCTGCGCAATGCAGCCACCTGGGTGGAGGCACAGAAAGTCGCTGGCCTGAAGCTGGAAGTGATTCAACAGCCGGGCCGCACGCCGCTCATCTTTTTTGAGGTGGAAGGCACGGCGGACAAAGCATCGACCAGCCCCACGGTGCTGATGTATGGCCACCTGGACAAACAGCCCGAATTTGAAGGCTGGCGCAGCGACCTGGGCCCGTGGACGCCCAAGTACGAAGACGGCAAACTCTATGGCCGTGGCGGAGCCGATGATGGCTATGCCGTCTATGCCAGCGTGGCCGCGATTCAGGAGCTCAAGCGCCAGAACGTGGCCCATCCGCGCATCGTCGGCATCATTGAAACCTGCGAGGAAAGCGGCTCGGCCGACCTGCTGCCCTATGTGGATGCATTGCGTCCGCGTCTGGGCGATGTGGGTCTGGTGATCTGCCTTGACAGCGGCGCCGGCAACTATGACCAGCTGTGGCTCACAACCAGCCTGCGCGGTATGGCCAGCGGCACGCTGAAGGTACAGATTTTGAGCGAAGGCGTGCACTCGGGCGATGCCTCGGGCGTGGTGCCATCGTCCTTCCGAATCATGCGCCAGGTGCTGGATCGTCTCGAAGACAGCAAGAACGGCCGCGTGCTGCCCGAGAGCTTTCACTGCGACGTGCCCGCCGACCGCATGACGCAAATTCGCGCCACGGCGGACATTCTGGGCGAGGATGCCTATGCCCGCTTTCCCTGGGCGCACTATGACTGCGGCGGCTCGGCGCGAATCTCTTTACCCACAACCACCGACCCAGTCGAAGCACTGGTGCGCCGCACCTGGGAGCCCACGCTGAGCGTGACGGGTGTGGAAGGCATGCCCAGCCTGCAGAACGCGGGCAATGTGCTGCGGCCCTACACGGCCTTCAAGCTCAGCTTGCGCCTGCCTCCGCTGGTGGATGCTGCGGCCTGTGTGCAGGAGATGAAGACCCTGCTGGAAGACAACGCGCCGTATGAAGCCAAAGTGACTTGGGAAGGCCTGTCCAGCTCCAGCGGCTGGAATGCCCCGGGCATGGATCACTGGTTTGAAAAAGCGCTGAACTCAGCGAGTCAGGCGCACTTTGGTGCGGGCTGCGGCTATATCGGTCAAGGCGGCACGATTCCGCTGATGAATATGCTCAGCAAGGGCTTTCCCAAGGCGCAGATGATGGTTTGCGGCGTGCTGGGCCCCAAGAGCAATGCCCACGGTCCTAACGAGTTCCTGCATGTGCCTTACGCCAAGAAGCTCACGGCTTCGGTGGCCGAAGTGATTGCCGCCATGGCGCGTGCTCAGGCAGAACCTGAACAGGCTTGATTCAGTATCAAATCAGGCTGCAGCGCAATGTCTTCAGGCGGTAGCTGCTATCTAACTTGATGAGTGGCTATGCTGAGGCTGCTGCGTCTTTACGGATTGACGCGCCGCCCAGCGGCTTGCATGCTACTTGCATGAATATCGCCCTTCCAGCCATGCAGATCAGCCATCTGGCCGCCCCCGACGGTACGCAGCTTTGCCTGCGTGACTGGCCGGTAGCAGCCGGCACCCGGGCACGGGCCACGGTACTCATCGTCCACGGGCTGGGCGAGCATGGCGGGCGGTACGAAGCGCTGGCGCGAACTCTCAACGAATGGGGTTTTGCGGTGCGGGCCTATGACCACTATGGTCACGGCCTCTCCGGCGGGCCGCGTGGCGGGCTGAGCAGCGATACAAGGCTGCTGGACGATCTGGCCGTGGTGATGGACGCCACACGTGCTGCCATGCCGTATCAACAGCCTTTGGTGCTGCTAGGCCACAGTCTTGGCGGGCTGGTAGCTGCAGATTTTGTAGCGGCAGGCCTGCGCCATGTCGATGCGCTGGTGCTCTCATCGCCCGCGCTGGCGCTGCACCTGTCTGGGGTGCAAAAAATCTTGATGGAGTATCTGCCCAAGCTGCTGCCGAATCTGCGCATTGCCAATGGCGTGCAGTCGCGCCATCTCTCGCACGATGCCTCCGTGGTCAAGGCCTATGACGACGACGCCCTGCAGCACAACCGCATCAGCGCCAGACTGGCGGGCTATATGGGGAGCGGCGGTAGCCGGGTGCAGGCCAAGGCACGCCACTGGAGCGTGCCCACGCTGCTGATGTGGGCCGGGCAGGATAAATTGGTCAACCCCGCTGGCAGCGCCTTGCTGGCCGAGCATGCACCAGCCGCCGTGCTGCAGGCCCAGTGCTTTGACCAGGCCTACCACGAGATCTTCAACGAAAGCCCCGAGCTGGCTGCGCCGGTGTTTGCGCGACTGGAGCAGTGGTTGAACCAGCAGTTTCCTGCTGCATAACGACTCTTGGCGTCTTTTAGAACTGCGGAGGTGGTTGCTTGCGGCCTTTTTCCACAGGGTTGGCGCGCAGCTTTTCTGTGGGGTAGGCACGCAGAAACTCTTTGGCCTTGTTGACCTTGGCATTGAGCCATGCGTCGTACGAGCCTTCGTTCAAGATGGCGGGCATGGCCTTGTCGTTACCGGCGTGGCCGTAGCGGTTCATCAGCGCATGGGCATTGGCGTTGACGGTGATGATGGCGTAGCTGGTGATGATTTCACCGTCTTCACCCACCCAGCGGGCCCAGACGCCTGCAGCGCCCATGGGGTTGTTGTCCACGCGGGTGATGCGGGTGGGCACGGGCTTGCCGGATCGCACGTCATCTACCTGGAACGATTGCAGCGGCACGATGCAGCGCTGGCCAGCCAGCCAGGCGTCGCGAAATGCCGTGCCGGTGGTCAGGCTATCAATCTTGGCGGTGACCAGTTTGAGCGCGCGCAGGCGGCCGTCCGATGCGGACTTGACCCAGCTGGGCACCAGGCCAAAGCTTGCAGGCACCAGAACGCGCTCTACGGGCAATGCGGGTGCTCCTTCTTCAGGAGCTGTAAACGTACGTCCTAAAAGTGCTGCAGAAGATTCTGCTGCTGCATTGACGATGACGCAGCCCGAGCGACGCGGGGTGATAATTTTTTCGGGCAGAACTTCTGGTGCATCGACGCGAAAGTTCTGCGAATAAAACTCGGGCTTGGCCAGAGATAGGTGACAGCTGCTCATTGATTTACTCCAGTGCCAGCAATGAAAGGGTGGCGACAGAGGCCGTTTCGGCGCGCAACACGCGGGAGCCGAGGCTGGCAGGCTTCCAGCCTTGCGCCAGCGCCCAGTCTTCCTCTTGTGCGGTCAGGCCGCCTTCGGGGCCGTGAAGCACCCAGACGGCCTTTGCATCGCCAGCGGCCAGTCGCAGTGGCTGGTTGCCTTCGCGCAGGGACAGCACGAGGCGGGTGGCATCGGCTGGAGGCGCATCTTTGCTGCGCAGCCAGTCGGCCAGTGATTGGGGGGGGTGGATGACAGGCACCTGATTGCGGCCGCATTGTTCGCAGGCCGAAACGGCGATGGACTGCCAGCGCTCGATTTTCTTGTCAGCGCGGTCGCCCTTGAGCTTGAGCACGCTGCGCGCAGCCATCACGGGCTGAATGCTTGCCACGCCCAGCTCGGTGGCTTTTTCCACCAGCCAGTCCATGCGCTCATTGGCGGGCATGCCCACGACGAGGTGGATGGCACGCGCGGCTTCGCGCTCTACAGGGTTGTGGCTGTCTACGCGCACGCCCACATCGCTGCGGCCCATGTGGGTGATGGAGGCCTGAAATTCACCACCGGTAAAACCGTTGCCGGTCTGGCCTTCAAACAGGGTGATGACATCGCCGGGCTGGTGGCGCAGCACTTGTACATGGCGAGCTGCGCCTGCGGGCAGGTCCAGCTCGGCACCCAGGAGCAATGGCGTGGGGCAATGAAAACGGGGCATGTTCTTCAAAAGTGAAGCGGCTTGCGCTCTTTGAATAATGACCTCAGACCTTTTTGATACTGAAATTCATACTCAACAAACGCTAGCCGCTATTGTTTTATGTTGCTTACATCCGGCCGTAGGCATAGCCCACCTGAGTCTGGATTCCCTCGATCTCATCGATCAACTTGAGGAATGGGCCCAGAGCGCGGTAGCGGTCGCAGGTGGTGCGGATGTAGTGGATGAAACGCGGGGCATCGGCCAGATATTTAGGCTTGCCGTCGCGCAGCGTGAGTCGGGCAAAGATGCCGGCCACTTTCAGGTGGCGCTGCAGACCCATCCATTCCACGCCGCGGTAGAACTCGCCAAAGTCATCACCCCAGCCGCTGGCACTGTTGGCGCCGACGAGGCCCGCCTTGCGGGCCTTTTCCCAGTAGCGGATGGTGATGTCGATGATGAAGTCTTCTTCCCAGCTGATGAAAGCATCGCGCAGCAAGCTGGCAATGTCATAAGTGATGGGGCCGTAGACCGCGTCCTGAAAGTCCAGCACACCCAGGGGTGCGCCGCTGGTCACAGGCTGCATCAGGTTGCGCATCATGAAATCACGGTGCACATAGACGCTGGGCGCTTGCAGGTTGTGGGCTACGATCTGGTCGAAGGTCTTGCTTATCAAGGCCTGCTGCTTGTCGTCCAGAGTGAACTTGCGGTGCTGGCCAATGTACCAATCGGGAAACAACTGCAACTCGCGGCGCAGCAGGGCTTCATTGTAAATCGGCAGATTGCCCGTATTACCGGCCTTGGAAGCCAGTTGCCAGTCCAGCAAGGTCTCAAGGGCAGAGCGATACCAGCCTTCGGCGTCTTGGGGCTTTTCGGGGTTCAGTGCTTCGATGACGGTCTGGCTGCCGAGGTCGTTGAGCAACATGAAGCCATTGGCGGCATCCCATTCCAGAATCTGTGGCACGCACAGACCGGCCTGGGCCATCAGGCCTTGCACCTTGACGAAGGGCGCGCAGTCTTCCTTGTCAGGAGGGGCGTCCATGACAATCAGGCTGCTGCCGTCGGCGCGATCCAGCCGCAGATAGCGGCGAAAGCTCGCATCAGCCGAGGCGGGGCGCAGAGTTGTAGGAAGCACCTGGTGCTTTGCAGCGAGCGGAGCCAGCCAGGCGTCGAAAGCAGCGTGGCGGGCAGAATCTGCCCAGGCAACGCCGTCTGTGGGGGTGATTGAAGCGGTCATGGATAATCGGATTTTACAAACCGATGCCAACCTGTCTTCGGACAGTGGTGCTAGGCTCTCGGTTTTCTGTTGACGTATGCCCGCGCATGCGCGCTTTTGACGCTTTTGATCATCGTGCAATCCCCATCCCATCCACGAGATTTTCAACCCGCCAGCTCCGCTCGTTTGACGCGCGTGGGAGGCACTCGGCCGGTGATTCGCCCTCTGGCATGGGCTGTGGCACTGGCATGGGCCGGCGCGGGCATGCAGGCGTATGCGCAGCCTGCGGCACCGGCTGAGTCGTCCGCGCCCAGCGTCGGTGACGCACTGCCGACGCTGGAACTCAAATCCAGCAGCCTGTTGCAGGAAAGCTATCCGCAGGACGTACGCGACCAGCAGCCGGTCTATCTCAAGGGTGACAGCCTGTCTGGCCAGCCCGATATCAAGGCCTCGGTACATGGCGATGCTGAACTGCGCCGTGGCGATACCTCGATTCGCGCTGAGAAGCTGGACTATGGTGTTCCGGACGACAAGGTCAAGGCCGTGGGCTCGGTCCATATCAATCAAGGCGGCAATGTCTACGAGGGCACGGCGCTGGATTTACAGGTTGATGCCTTCAAGGGCCAGTTTGATAACGCCAACTATCGTTTTCTGGCCAATGGTGGTCATGGCGAATCGTCGCGGGTGGATTTTGTCGATAAAGACCACTCGATTGTTCACGATGCCACTTACACCACCTGTCAGCGCGATGACGAAGCCAGCTGGGAGCCGAGCTGGATGCTCAAGGCCAAGGTCATTCATCTGGACATGGCCGAAGAAGTGGGTGTGGCTGAAGGAGCTCGGTTGCAGTTCAAGGGCGTGACCGTTCTGCCTGTGCCGCGCATGAGCTTTCCGTTATCGGACAAGCGCAAGTCTGGTCTGCTGCCACCCATGATTGGCATGGACAAGCTGGGCGGTATCGAATATTCGCAGCCTTATTACTGGAATATCGCGCCCAACCGCGACATGACCATCGTTCCCACGCTGATGACCAAGCGCGGCGTGAATCTGACGGGGCAATTTCGCTATCTGGAGCCAGGTTACTCCGGCGAGACCTATGCCAGCTACATGCCCGGCGACAACTTGCGAAATCGGGATCGCTGGGGCTATTCGTGGCAGCATCGCACGAGCTTTGACACGCCTGTGGGTGGGCTGGGTCTGAGCATGAACCTGAACCGTGTCAGCGACGGCGATTACTGGCGTGACTTCCGCCTAGCTCCCGTGGCATTGCGCCAGCGCCTGCTGCCCAGCACTGCCAATCTGAGCTGGGCCAAGGGCGACGGTGTGTTGAGCCTGAATGTGCTGCGCTATCAGGTGCAGCAGGATTTGACATCGCCGATTGCGCCGCCCTACAGCATGGTGCCGCAGCTGCAGTACCGCTACACACCGCTGGACCTGCCGCATGGGCTGGATTTCACGCTGGTGGCAGATACGACTCGCTTTGAGTTGATCCGGCCGATTGCTGGGCAAGTCGGAAATAACGGTCAGCGCAGCTATGTACAGGCTCAGCTGAGCCGGCCCTTCTTGTCGCCCGGTGCCTTCATTACACCCAAGGTATTGCTGCATACAGCGATGTATCAGACAGATCAGCTGATGAGTGATGGCAGCAAGAGCGCTAATCGCACGCTGCCGACCTTCAGTCTGGACAGTGGTCTGTTTTTTGAGCGTGACACCGCCTGGTTTGGCAAAAATTTGCTGCAGACCTTTGAGCCACGCGCTTTCTACACTTACACGCCGTACCGCAACCAGAGCATGCTGCCGCTGTATGACACCAGCCGCAGTGACTTCAACTTTGCGAGTATTTTTTCCGAGAATGATTACGTTGGGCAGGACCGTATCGCCGACAACCATTTGCTGACACTGGGAGCAACTTCACGCTTTATCGATCCGGAAAGTGGTGCGGAAAAGCTCAAGTTTGCGATTGCCCAGCGTGTGCGCTTGTCCGATCAGCGCGTGTTGCTGCCCGGTGAGGTCGCAGCCACCAGCAAATTGTCTGATGTTCTGCTGGGTGCGGCCTTTAACTGGACCGATAAATGGTCGCTGGAAGGCACGACCCAGTACAACAAGGACATTGGCCGTACGGTTCGTACCACGGCCACGGCACGCTACAGCCCTGGTAACTACCGTACTTTCAATATTGGCTACCGTACCCAGCTTGATACGCAGACCAGAAAGCCTTCCAGTGAACTGGTGGATGTGGGCTGGCAATGGCCCATCAATGATCTCTGGGGCGACAGGGGCAAGGATCTGGGGGCAGGCCGGGGTCAGGGCGGTGGCCGCTGGTATGCCGTGGGGCGTCTGAACTACTCGATCAAGGACAACAAGCTGGTTGATACCGTCGTAGGTTTTGAATACGACGGCTGCTGCTGGATTGGCCGCGTGGTGCTGGAGCGCCTGCAAAGCTCAGTCATTCAGTCCAATCTGCGTCTGCTATTCCAGGTCGAGTTCGTCGGCTTCTCGCGCCTGAGCTTTGGTGCGGATCCCACGACCAGTCTCAAGCAAAATGTGCCGCGCTACCAATATCTGCGTGAGGCGGTGACTCCGCCCAGCCGTTTTACCAATTACGATTAATCAAGGCTTTTTCATGCGTTTTTTCTCCAAGACAACCAATGCATGTGCTGTGGCCATGACTTTGGCTGTGATGGCTGCCGGTGTGCAGGCTCAGTCTCTGAAGACTCCCGGCAAGGCCAAGGCTGGCAATGATGCGTCGCTCTCGCGTGCTCTGGAGGCCACTGGCAAGCCTTCGGCCCGTCAGGCTCCTGCTGCGGCAACCGGTATTCGCTCGGCTGATTACATCGTGGCCGTGGTGAATTCTGAACCCATCACCAATAATGAAGTGCGCGCGCGCATGGAGCGTGTGGCGCAGAACGTGACTGAGCAGGGTGGTCAGCTCCCGCCCCAGAGCGAACTGGCCCGCCAAGTGCTGGAGCGCCTGGTGGTCGAGCGCGTGCAATTGCAGGAAGCCCGGGACACCGGCATCAATGTGGACAAGCTGACTGTTGATCAGGCCGTGGCCAATGTGGCGCGCCAGAACAATACGGATATGGCCGGTTTGCTGGCTCGACTCAAGGCCGATGGCATCTCGGAGGCGCAGTTCCGCGCTGAAATCGGTGGCCAGATGCAGATGCAGCGCTTGCGTGAGCGTGAGGTGGATGCCAAGGTCAAGGTCACGGAAGCCGATATCGATCGTTACCTCAAAGAGCAAAAGCGCCCCGGCGATGCCGCTGCTGCGGGTGCCATGGCCAATTTGGGTCACATCCTGATCACCGTGCCTGAAAACGCTAGCGCTGCGGTGGTCGCCGAGCGTGAAGCCAAGGCCAAGAAAGCCGCAGACGCCGCTCGCAGCAACGCCGACTTTGTGGCTGCTGTGAATGAATTCTCGGATGTGCCTAATGGTCAGGGCGGCGGTGCCATGGGCATGCGCCCCGTCAGCGAATATCCTGAGTTGTTCGTTCAGCAAGTGGGCTCTGCCGCGACGGGTACTGTAATCGGGCCATTCCGCTCCGGCGCGGGCTTTCACGTGCTCAAGGTGCTGGAGAAGTCGCAGGCCGGCGCTGCCGCCGCTTTCATCACGCAAAACCATGCACGCCATATTCTGTTGACCGTGGGTGATGGCATGACGGAAGCGCAGGCCGCCAAGCGCCTAGAAGACTACAAGCGCCGCGTGCTGGCGGGTCAGGCGACCTTCCAGCAACTGGCGCAGGAGTTCTCCAAGGATGGCAGCGCACGCAATGGTGGTGATCTGGGCTGGTCTTCTCCCGGTCAGTTTGTGCCGGAGTTCGAACGCGTGCTCAACAACTTGCAGCCTGGCGAGATCAGTGCCCCCGTCGTGTCGCGTTTTGGCGTGCACCTGATTCAGCTGATTGAGCGTCGTCAGGAAAAGCTGAACGAGCGCGAGCAGCGCGAAATGGTGCGTAACGTCGTGCGCGAGCGCAAGGTCGAGCAAGACTATGACACCTGGCTCAAAGAGCTGCGAGGCAAGGCCTTCGTTGAGTACCGCGAGCCACCTCAATAAGTCCATGTAGTTCACTTGAAGTGCCCGCTAATGTCATCATTCGGCATCGGGCACTCACAATCCCACAGTTTTCAAGCGGTGCTCAGGCACCGCTTTCGCATTCATGAAACATATCCCACGCAAGCGTTTTGGCCAGAACTTCCTGACGGATGGCGCCATCATCGACAGCATTGTTGAAGCCATCAACCCCGAGGCGGGTCAGCCCATGGTCGAGATCGGCCCCGGCCTCATGGCGCTGTCGCAGCCGCTGGTCGAGCGTCTGGGCAAGCTCACCGTGATCGAGCTGGACCGTGACCTGGCGGCCCGTCTGCGCCTGCGCGACGATCTGGATGTGGTCGAGTCCGATGTGCTCAAGGTTGACTTCCGGGCGCTGGCGGAGCGTCTGGGCGTGCCCAAGCTGCGCGTGGTGGGCAACCTGCCCTACAACATCTCCAGCCCCATCTTGTTCCATCTGCTGGAGCAGGTGGATGTGGTGCAAGACCAGCACTTCATGCTGCAAAAAGAGGTGATCGATCGCATGGTGGCCGATGCGGGCAATTCCGCCTATGGCCGCCTGTCGGTCATGCTGCAGTGGCGCTACGCCATGGAGGACGTGCTGTTTGTGCCACCAGGCAGCTTCAACCCTCCCCCCAAGGTCGATAGCGCCGTGGTGCGCATGATTCCGCGTGAGAAGCCGGCAGAACTCAACCCCAAGCTACTGGAAGAGCTGGTGCGTGTGGCCTTCAGCCAGCGCCGCAAGATCTTGCGCAATACGCTGGGTAAGTGGCTGGAAGACAAGGGCTTCGCGGGCGAGTTCGACGTTCAGCGCCGTGCGGAAGAGGTGCCCGTGGCTGAGTACGAAGCGCTTGCCGCACAGCTTTCCTGATTGAGGATAAAAATAGCTTCTCGTGCTTATTTCATAGGCGCAAGAAGCTATTAATTTGATAGTTCAATCAGTCGCTTGCAGCGCATCGCCCAAGGCGTTGATCAGGCGCTCAATCTCCGCTTTTTCGCTGATAAAGGGCGGTGCCAGCTGAATGGTGTCACCGCCATAGCGCACGTAAAAGCCGGCATTCCAGCACTTCATCGCAATCTCGTACGGGCGCTTTGCGGGCTCGCCGGGCAAGGGCTCAATCGTCAGCCCGGCAGCCAGACCGATGTTGCGAATATCCAGCACATGCTTTGCGCCCTTGAGGCTGTGCACGGCCTGTTCAAAAAACGGGGCCAGCGCCTTGACCCGGCCCGGGCCGTCTTCTTTCTCCAGTAAATCCAGCGCGGCAATGCCGGCGGCGCAGGCCACGGGGTGGGCGCTGTAGGTGTAGCCGTGGGCAAACTCCAGCATGTACTCGGGCCCGCCTGCGGCCATGAAGCTGTTGTAAATCTCGGGCGTCACCACGCAGGCACCCAGCGGCTGTGCGCCATTGGTTACTTGTTTGGCGATGTTCATGATGTCTGGCGTCACGCCAAAGGCCTCGGCCGCCGTCATGGCACCCAGACGGCCAAAGCCGGTGATGACCTCATCAAAAATCAGCAAGATGCTGTGCTGGGTACAAATCTCGCGCAGGCGCTGCAGATAGCCTGCGGGCGGAATCACCACGCCACCAGAGCCGGACATGGGCTCCACAATCACGGCGGCGATATTGCTGGCGTCATGCAGGGCGATGAGGTCCAGCAGGCGCTCGGCTAGCGCCTTGCCATCCGTCTGCGGCATGCCTTGGTAAAACGAGCCCTGCGGTGGCTGGGTATGGGGCAGGTGATCGGCCTCAATGCCTTGGCCAAAAGTCTTGCGGTTGCCCACCATGCCGCCGACGGAAATGCCGCCAAAGTTCACCCCGTGGTAGCCCTTTTCGCGGCCAATCAGCCTTGTTTTTGTGCCCTGGCTCTTGGCCCGCCAATAGGCGCGGGCCATTTTGAGCGAGGTGTCTGCGGCTTCTGAGCCCGAGCTGGTGAAGAACACATGCTCTAGTCTATGGCTTGAGCTTTGGGGCATCAGCTTGATGATGCGATTGGCCAGCTCGAACGATGCAGGGTGGCCAAACTGAAATGCCGGGGCGTAATCCAGCTGCAGCGCTGCTTTGCCAACGGCCTCGGCAATCTCGCGGCGGCCATGGCCCAGGCCACAGCACCACAGGCCCGAGAGGCCATCAAAGATACGGCGACCGTCGGCATCCGTGTAATACGCGCCCTGTGCTGCGGTAATGATGCGCGGCCTGGCCTTGAAGTCGCGGTTGCCGGTGAAGGGCATCCAGTGGGCGGCCAGCCACTGCGCATCATGGGGTGTGGCGGATGCCGACATCTGGGTATCTGCAAGCTGCATGGGAACTCCTAGAGTTCTGCGCATTGTTGGCCGCGTGCTGGCTTTGGGAAATAGCCGCAAACCCATAGGTGCTGATCTGGCCGAGGCTTGCGCGCTAGTTATCCACAGATAGGCCTCGTTTTGATAGCTGCACTCAGAAATTTTCAGCGGCTCGCAATAAGCGACTTGAAAGAAACCAGCTGAATCCTTAATTGATCAAGAGGCTCAATTCAGGCTTATACACATGATTTTTACAGATCAGCAAGCTGTCCGTTGCAGTCGCCCAGCGTGGCCAGTGACTGCAGCAACCAATGCGTAAAAGTGGCAGGGTGGCTGGTATTCATAAGGTCCTTTTATGTGCTTAGGCTTGTGCAGCAAGCGCTTTCTGCTCCTGCTTTTTCAGGCGGCGCTCCCAGGCTTTCTCATGGAAGAAAAAGGCAAAGGCCTGAACCGTGGGCTCCAGCAGGCTGAGGGTGAGCGAGGCCAGCAGGTTTCCCGTCACGGCATAGGCCACGCAGGCGGCCACGGTGATGTGGATAAAGTAGTAGCTAATGGTTTTGCTCAGCGTGAGCTTGTTTTGGCGCATGGCCTGAATCAAACGTGTCATGGCATTTTCCTGAGTCGATAGCTCGATGTTATGGCTTCAGGCGACTTGAATTCAATTGAGAATCATTATCATTATGATAGTGCCTGCGCCAGGCAGTGACATGAGGGACTTGCTAAGCTGTCAATAGTAAATTTAAGTGAAATTGGCTTCTAGCCCTTGATTGACAGGCGCTGGTAGCTATTGATTTAAGAGTTTGAAATGTCAGAGTTGATGCCAATTCAGCTGCGTGCGCTGGGCGTGGCAGATGTGAGTGCTGTGCTGCGCATACAGGCCCAGTGCTATGGCGATGGTTTTGCTGAGCCGGGCGAGGTGTTTGCGCGCCGTTTGCAGGGCTTGGGGCATTGCTCCTGGGCGGCTGAGCAGGGCGGAGAACTGGTGGCCTATCTGGCCGCCTATTGGTCGCGCCCCGGTGCCATTACGCCGCTTAACGGTGACTTTGCCGACTATGCAGACGCCAGCGTGTTGTATCTGCACGATATGGCGGTGTCATCAGTGGTCGCAGGCCAGGGGCTGGCGCAGCGCATGGTGCAGGCAGTCAAGACGCAGGCCCGGGCGCGCGGTGTGCAGCGCACGGCGCTGGTGTCGGTGCAGGGCTCACAGCTTTATTGGGAACGTCAAGGCTATAAGGCTGAGAATGTGGCAAATGCGGCGCAGCAGCAACATTTGGCCAGTTATGGAGAGAGTGCCCTCTATATGGTGGGAATAATCTGACCAGTTTTCTGAGCAGGGCAAGGATAATGCCGCCCATGCCCAATCGCTGGAAACCCAACGTCACCGTCTCGGCCATCATCGAGCGCGATGGCCGTTTTTTGCTGGTAGAAGAACAAACGGCAGATGGACTGCGGCTGAATACGCCTGCCGGTCACCTCGACCCTGCCGAAAGCCCCATCGATGCCTGCGTGCGCGAGGTGCTGGAAGAGACCGCCTACAGTTTCACGCCCACGGCGCTGGTTGGCATCTATATGAACCGCTTTGTGCGCACGCGCACCGGCTCTGACATCACTTATCTGCGCTTTGCCTTCACGGGTGAGCTGGGCATGCACCACGCCCACTGCGCGCTGGACGATGGCATTGTGCGCAGCGTCTGGCTCACGCTCGATGAGCTCAAGGCCACGGCCCATCTGCACCGCAGCCCCATTGTGCTGGAGTCGGTGCAAGACTATCTGGCTGGCCAGCGCCATGATCTGGGCCTGGTTCATACGGACTCCAGCATCTACCGGCTCCCACAGCCCACGCCGGCCGTGCCGCAGGATGCCGGTGCCACGCTGGACGATGTGCTGGCGCAGATTCATTGATCGCTGCTTAAAGCTGTCGTGACAGGCTGAAAGGCGCAAGGCTGTGCACAATGCCCAGTCATGACCTTGAGCAGCCTGATTCGACTGATTGCACTCGCCGCCCTCTGGGGCGGCAGCTTTTTGTTCATGCGTATAGCGGTTCCCCATCTGGGCGCAGTGCCCACGGCGGTGGGGCGCGGCCTGTTTTCCACGCTGGGCCTGGGCGCTGCCTTGTTCGTTCTGGGATACCGCCCACGGCTGGGCCGCTATCTGTGGCCGCTGTTGGCGCTGGGCGTCATCAACTCCGGCATTCCCTTTCTGATGTACTCGCTGGCCGCGCAGGTGCTGCCCTCGGGTTACAGCGCCATCTTCAATGCCACCACGCCGCTGGTGGCCACCGTGGTGGGTGCGCTGGTGTTTGCAGAGGGCATCACCCGCGCCCGCATTGCCGCCGTGCTGTTGGGCATCGGTGGTGTGGCGGTGCTGGCGCAGGCCGGGCCGCTGGAGATCACCACGGCCGTGCTGGGTGGCATGGCTGCCTGCTTTGTGGCCACGGTCTGCTATGCGTTTTCCAGCTTTCTCACACTCCGGCTTGTGGGGGCCAATGCGCCGGTGGATATGCGCGCTGCCGTCTTCATCAGTCAGTTGGGGGCGCTGCTGGTGCTGCTGCCCGCATTGCTGGTACACCTGTTTCTGCACCCGCAGGCCATGACGGAGCTGCAGGCTGCGCCGCTGCTGGCCTGGGGCAATGTGGCGCTGTTGGGCCTGCTGAGTACCGCGCTGGCCTATGTGCTGTACTTCCGCCTGATTACCGATGAAGGCCCGCAAAAAGCGTTGACGGTGACGTTTATCGTGCCGGTGTTTGCCGTGCTCTGGGGGTGGCTGCTGCTGGGTGAGCCATTGAGCCTGGCCCATGCGGGCGGCGGGGGGCTGATTGCGCTGTCGCTGTGGCTGGTGCTGCGGCCGGCAGTACCTACAAAATAAGCATCAAAAATGCCTCTGACGCTTATCCATAAAGCGCGAAAAGCTATGAAAAAAGGACTGCCTGAGCAGTCCTGAAAGCAAAGAAGTCTGGAGTTTTTCGAACTCAGTTGGAAGAAATCTTGCGCTCCTTCACCACCTTGCCCCACTGCTCGTATTCCTTCTTCATGAAGGACGCAAACTCGGCGCGCGTGGTGGGCTGGGGTGTCAGGCCATGGTGCTTGAGGGCTTCGGCCACGCCGGGGTCCTTGAGCACCTTGACGATTTCGGCATTCCAGTGCTCCAGCACCGGTGTTACCGTCTTGCCGGGGGCGACAAAGGCGTACCAGTTCAGCGCTTCAAACCCGGGGTAGCCGGCTTCGGCCACGGTGGGGATGTTGGGCATGTAAGCCGGGCGCGTCAGGCCTGTGGTGGCCAGCGGGATCAGCTTGCCGGTTTCAATGTGCGGCAAAGCCGTGGGCGGTGCGGCAAAGTACGAGGTCACGCGCTCGCCCAGCAAGTCCTGCAGCGCAGGGGCTCCGCCCTTGTAGGGGACATGCACCATCTCAATGCCCGCCCGCTGGTTGAACAGCTCACCCGCCAGATGCGAGGCGGAGCCCGCGCCAGTCGATGCGTAATCCACGCTGCCCGGTGCTTTCTTGGCCTTGGCCACGAACTCGGCCAGATTCTTCACGCCAGCGCCCTTGTGCACTACCAGCACGTTGGGAAAGTTAACCCCGCCCGAGATGGGCGCCAGATCGGTGAAGGGGTTGTAGCCCACCTTCATGATGTGGGGCGCAATCGTCAGCGGGCCAATGGAGCCGAACAGCAGCACCGTGCCATCTGCGGGGGCCTTGGTCACAAACTGGTGGGCAATATTGCCGCCCGCGCCGCCCTTGTTGTCCACCACCACGGTCTGGCCAATGTTTTCGCCCAGTTTCTTGGCAATCAGGCGCGCAGCCGCATCGGCTGCACCGCCTGCCGCAAAGCCCACGACCAGGGTGACGGGCTTGTTGGGCAGCCAGTCTGGCGCGGCTAGGGCCGCAGAGCCCAGACTCAGCATGGACGCGGCCACAGCGGTGGCACGCAGAAAATAGCGTTTATTCAGCATGGGATGTCTCCTTGTAGGGATGAGGGGCGCCCCGGATCGATGTGCCCGGGGTCGGTGTTTTTTCTTAGTCAGCGCCCAGGCCGATGGGGCTGGGCTGGCGCTTTTCAGCGTTGTGGCGCAGCAGTGATGCGGTACGGAACACGCCGTGGGCAAACTTGCCGTAGGGCAAGGTGGCAAACAGCGCAATCACCGCACCCAGGTGCAGGCACAGCAGCAAAGCCAGCGCAGGGGTGCCGCGGCCCAGCCACAGCGCCAGGCCGCTGGCCGCAACCACAAACAACAGGGCGATAAAGCCAAGGTCCATGGGCTTTTGCTTGGCATCGCCATGCAGCGGGTGGCGGGTGCGGTTCAGCTGCCACAGGCCTGCCGTGCCAATCATCAGGCTCACACCCCCCAGCGCACCCAGAATCTTGGGCAGGCTGGGTAGCTCATAAGGCGCAGGCAGGTTGAACACGTAGTGGTACACCGTCGCCAAACCGGTGGCGGCAAAGCACAGCATGAAGCCGTAGAACGTCAGGTGATGGAAGCGGCGGCGCTTCAAGGTGTACGCGTCGTCTTCGTTGTGGCAGCCGTCACCGTGGCCACCATCCAGATATTTCAGGCGCAGCACATCATGCGTGGCCTCGGCAGCGGCCGGGCCGCTCACATCTACATTGCTGGTGGCGGGCTTCACATCCCTCCAGAAGCGGCGCACGCCCATCAAGAGCGCAAACACCACGAACAGGAACACGGGCGCGAAGATGCTTACCAGCAGGTTGTGCGGGAACAGGTTGTAGAAGTTATTGCCCAGATTGTGGTTCCACAACTGACCCAGCCCGCCTTGTGCCGCCACTGCCAGCGCGAGGAACAGGAACAGGCCGGCCACCAGCGCCAGTGACAGCGTCAAGCCGTTCTTTTGGTACAGCTTGCCCATGGCGGGCGGCCAGGCGTAGTCGGCATAGGTCTGGCCGCGTACCTCGGCCATGGCCTTGGGGATGTTGATGGCAAATTCATGCGGTGGCGCGTACTGGCATGCGTGCAGGCAGGCGCCGCAGTTGTGGCAGAGGTTGGCCAGGTAATGCACATCGGCCTTGCCAAATTCCAGCCGGCGCGTCATGGCCGGGAACACGGCGCAAAAGCCTTCGCAGTAGCGGCAGGCATTGCAAATTTGCATCTGGCGTGCCACTTCGCCTTCGGCTGCGGTCTCTGTGGGCGCAGGAATGATAGGGATGATCTTGCCGGTGGCCAGCGTTTGCGCTTCGTTGGCGAGGTCTTGCAGGGATGGGATGCTCATGGTTCAGACCTCGTCTTTCACAGCGCCACGCACGGCGGGTTTACCGGCGGCAGCCAGCGCGGCGTTGCGCCCGGCAATGCGGCCAAAGGCGGTGCCAATCGACATGCCCACGCCTGCGGTGTAGCCCTTGCCCAGCACGTTGCCCGCCATCATTTCGCCAGCCACAAACAGGTTCTGGCTGGGCTGGTCGTTAAAGCGCACGGCGGCGGTGTCGTCCACCTTTAAACCCAGATAAGTAAAGGTCACGCCGGGGCGCAGCGCGTAGCCGTAGAACGGCCCGGTATCCAGCGGGCGTGCCCAGTGCGTCTTGGCGGGGGTCACGTCTTCGGTGTGGCAATCGTCCAGCGCGGTGTGGTCGAACTGGCCCACCTTGCAGCTGCCGTTGTAGGCATCCATGGTCCGCATGAAGGTGTCTACATCCAGACCCAACTTCTGGGCCAGTTCTGGCAGCGAGTCAGCCTTCACACCAGGGAAGACCGGCGGCATGAAGCGGCCAATGGCCTTGCTGTCGATGATCGAATAGGCAATCTGCCCCGGCTGCTGGGCCACCAGGCGGCCCCAGATGGCATAGCGCTTGGGCCAGAAGTCTTCGCCCTCGTCATAAAAGCGCTCCGCATCGCGGTTCACCACCACGCCCAGCGATACGCAGTCAATGCGGGTGCAAATGCCGCCGTCGTACAGCGGCGCACGGGCGTCAATCGCCACCATGTGCGCTTGCGTTGGGTCGCCAATGCGGTCGGCACCTTGCTCATCGAGCATGTGGCGCAGCAACACGCCCTTGTTGAAGGCCGTGCCACGGATCAGAAAGTTGTCCGAAGGCCATTCCCCCCGCTCGTTCTGGCCCCAGGCCTCGCGCAGCCATTCGCGGTTGGACTCGAAGCCGCCCGCGGCCAGCACGCAGCTCTTGGCGGTGATGCGTTGGCCGTTCACCCAAGCGGCTTTGAATTGGCCTTTGTCGATTTCGATGCGATCCACAGGCGATTCGTAGCGAATCTCCACGCCCATCTTTTCAGCACTGCGGAAATAGGCGTTCACCAGCGCCTTGCCGCCGCCCATGAAAAAGGCATTGGTACGCGCCACATGCAGTGCGCCCGACAGTGGCGGCTGAAAGTGCACGCCGTGCTTGCGCATCCAGTTGCGGCAGGTACTGGATGCACGGATCACCATGCGCGCCAGGTGCTCGTTGGTAATGCCGCCGGTGACTTTCAGCAAGTCCTGCCAGTACTCTTCTTCGGGGTAGGCCTCGGTCAGCACGTCTTGCGGCGCATCGTGCATGCAGCGCAGATTGCGGGTGTGGCCCGAATTGCCGCCGCGCCATTCGCGGGGCGCAGATTCCAGTAGCAGCACGCGGCTGCCCGCTTCGCGTGCCATGAGTGCGGCACACAGGGCGGCGTTGCCACCACCGATGATGAGCACATCGGTGTCAAAGGCTTCAGTTTTCATGATGGGCTGCCATCAGGCGGGGGCCTGTGGCGGTTCAACGTGGGTGAGTCTTGTCTTGCTGATCGTCCGGAAAGCAGAGCTTTTCAGAGAGCGTCAGCAAGTGTTGAACCGAACTGTAGAGAGTGCCGCCTCACCCGTGCAGAGGGGTGAGGGGATGGGGGTATCACGATTTGTGATGAGGCCTTGATGCCAAGGCCTGTCGCCGCTGCAGGCGACAGGGATGGTTTACTGAACGGTCAGCAGTGCATTGAAGATCAGCACCATGATCAGACCCACCACCGCCACGATGGATTGCACCACCGAGATGGTCTTGGTGGCTTCGCTCATGGTCATGCCAAAGGATTCCTTGACCATCCAGAAACCGGCATGGTTGGCGTAGTTGAAGAACAGCGAGCCGCAGCCGATGGACAACGCCAGCAGTGGCAGGTTCAGGCTGGGATCGGCCCCGGCCAGCGGTGCCAGCAAGCCTGCAGCGCCCACGATGCCGACGGTTGCCGAGCCGGTGGAGACCGACAGCAGCATGGCGATCAGCCAGCCCAGAATCAGCGGGGGAAAGGCAAACTGCTGGGTCAGGTGCACGATGGCATCGCCGACTTTGGCACTGGTCAGCATCTGCTGGAAGGCACCGCCTCCGGCAATGATCATGATGATGGAGGCAATGGGCTTGAGGCTCTGACCCAGTGCATCACGCAGCTTTTCCATATCACCGCCGCGCGCCAGCACCAGTGCCACGATGGCGAACAGCACGCCCAGCAGCATGGCGATCAGCGGATTACCCAGAAAGCTGGCCACATGCATGGCCGAGGAGTCCTTGGGCAGGAGCATTTCCGCGACGGCGTGAACCAGCATCAGAATGGCTGGCAGCAGTGCGGCCAGAACGCCGAGCCCAATGCCGGGCTGCTTGCCATCGGCATTTCCCGTGATGGTGAACTGATCCAGCAGAGCTTGGTCAGGCTTGGTGTTCATGCGCGGTGCAATGAAGGCACCGTACAGGGGGCCGCCCAGAACCATGGCGGGAATGGCCGCCAGAAAGCCGTACAGCATGGTGGGGCCGACCGTGGTCTTGAGGGTGGCAATGGCGGTCAAAGGGCCGGGATGGGGCGGCACCATGCCGTGCATGGCAGCCAGTGCCGAAATCACAGGAACACCCACGTACACATAGGCCGAGCCTTTGAAGCGGGCCTGGCTCTCGAGCTTGCGCGCCACACTGAAGATCAGCGGCAGCATGACGACCAGGCCGACCTCGAAGAACATGGGAATGCCGACGATAAAGGCCACCAGGGTCATGGCCCAGGGGATCATGCGATCCGAAGCATGTTTGAGTATGGTTTCGGCGATTTTTTCGGTGATGCCAGCGTCGGCCAGTATCTTGCCCAGCATGGCGCCCAGTGCGATGACCACGCCCACGGCACCCAATGTCTTGCCTGCACCGTTGCTCAGCTGTTTGACGATGCTGCCCGGCTCCATGCCGGTGGCAAAGCCCACGCCAATGGAGACGACGAGCAGAGCCAGCAGCGGGTGCATCTTGATGCGCGACACAATCAATGCAACCAGTACCAGTACGCTGACCAGTGCGGTCAGCAGCAACTGAATATCTAGAGATGTCATAAATGAACCTTGGTTTTGGCTGGCTGTCCTGAAGCGCACGTCGCATCCAGCCCTGGGCAAGGCTCATATTAAAAAAGCACGCTCACACCGGCTGTAGTCTGTTGCCGCAGGTGTGATACGAGATGGATGACGAGATGCAGCGAGGGACCGCAACAGCAATGTTGTAATGAAGATCTAGGTTTGCCATGAGGTGAGAGCGTTTCGGCACAACAAAGTTGCTGTGGAAATTACGTAAGAAGCACGCTGCAATTCAGTACTTGCATTTCTGGCTCTTGCTGCATTGCAGCGGACGAGGCAGAGCCATATCTCACTCGGTCAGCGTCGCCCCCACCCAGCCCCCTGACTTCACCAACTGGCGCGCGCAGTCCATCAGCACCACGCGCGCGGCCAGAGCGGCGGGGGAGAGTTCATCATCCGACAGACTGCACAGCGCAGCCTTGCGGCGCACGGATTCATCGGCAATTTGCGACCACTGAAAGCGCTCGGCGGCATCGCGGTACATGCCCACGGCTGACCAGGGCTGGACGGTGGCTCCCATGCCGGCGTCTACGGCTTCCATCAGCAGAGTCAGTGAGTCGATTTCCATGGCCATCTGCGACTGAAAGCCCGCGCTGCTGAACGAGGCCATGATGGAGCTGCGCAGGCCATGGCTGCCTGAGGGCAGGATGAGGGGCACTTGCTGCAGCTGCTGCAGGCTGATGGGCGCTTCGTGTGTGATCTGTGGCGCTACGGGCTGCTGGCGCGACTGGATGAGGAAGAGCCGCTCTTCCAGTAGCGGCAGCACGCTCCAGCGGCGGGCTGATTGAGTATCAAAAAGAATAGCTAGATCCAGTTGTCTGGCGTTGAGAAGACTCGTTAAATGCCCCGAAAGTGCAGACACCATGTGCAGGCGCACATCGGGGTAGCGCTCGCGCATGGCGCGCATCAGCGGCATGCCCAGCACATTGGCTATGGTGGGAGACAGGCCCATGCTGACGGCGCCCGACAGCCGCGCCTGCTGGGCGGCGTGAATGGCCTGTGTGGCGTGGCGCAGGGTGAGCTGGGCTTCATGAAAAAAGGCCTGGCCCGCTTCGGTGGGGATGACGCCGCGCGGTGTGCGCTGCAGCAAGCGGGTGGAGAGTTCGGACTCCAGGCGGCTGATCTGCTGGCTGAGCGCGGACTGCACCATGTCCAGATCCAGCGCGGCACGGCTCATGGAGCCCAGTTCAACAATTCGTACAAAGTAGCGCAGCTGGCGCAGTTCCATGGCAAATCCTCACACCCGCAGCAGTTGACGGGCGCTGGGATAATCGCATACCTATGAGCAACAAGCAGCGTGTCGTGGTGGGTTTGTCAGGCGGTGTGGATTCCGCCGTGACTGCCTATCTTTTGAAAAAGCAGGGCCATGAGGTGGTCGGCATCTTCATGAAGAACTGGGAAGATGACGACGACAGTGAGTTCTGCTCGTCCAACATCGACTTTGTGGATGCTGCGGCGGTAGCGGATGTGATCGGCATCGAGATTGAACATGTCAATTTCGCGGCGGACTACAAGGACCGCGTGTTCGCCGAGTTTCTGCGCGAATACCAGGCAGGCCGCACGCCCAACCCGGACGTGCTGTGCAATGCCGAAATCAAGTTCAAGGCCTTTCTGGACCACGCCCTGCGACTGGGTGCCGAGAAGATTGCCACCGGCCACTATGCTCGCGTGCGCCAGAACCCCGATACGCAGTTGTTTGAGCTGCTCAAGGGGCTGGATAACAGCAAGGATCAGAGCTACTTTTTGCACCGCCTGAATCAGACGCAGCTGTCAAAAGCCATGTTCCCTGTGGGCGAGCTGGAAAAGACCGAGGTGCGCCGCATTGCGGAAGAGATTGGCCTGCCCAATGCCAAGAAGAAGGACTCCACCGGCATTTGCTTTATCGGTGAGCGCCCATTCCGCGACTTTCTGAATCGTTACATCAGCAAAGAGCCCGGTCTGATTCTTGACGACCGCAACCGCAAGCTGGGCAAACATGTGGGACTGTCGTTCTACACGCTGGGTCAGCGTTCGGGTCTGGGCATTGGCGGCGTCAAGGAAAAGGGAGCGGCCCGTGGTGCGGGTGAGCATGCACCGTGGTTCGTGGCGCGCAAGGAAATGGACAAGAACATTCTGCGCGTGGTGCAGGGGCATGACCATCCGCTGCTGCTGTCACGCGCGCTGGTGGCCGATCAGGTTAGCTGGGTGGCAGGCCATGCACCGGCCGAAGGCAAGCAGTACGGCTCCAAGACCCGCTACCGTCAACCGGATTCGCCTGCGTTGATTTCCAAGGCGACGGCTGATGGCTTCCGTCTGGACTTCCCTGAAGCGCAATGGGCCGTTACGCCCGGTCAGTCTGCCGTGCTGTATGACGGCGATGTCTGCCTGGGCGGCGGCATCATTGCGCAGGTGGATCCTGACGTGGCTCAGTAATCACGGTTTTCGTCAAACCATTGCTGGGCCTGCTCGTCCGTCAGGCCCAGTGATTGCGCCGCTGGCATCTGTGCTAGCTGGTTCACGGCCTGCCCCAGGTCTTCGCGCTCAGTGGTTTCGATGCCTTTGACGGTGTTGAAGCGGCTGGTGAAGCCGGTCAGCGCCGTTTGCACATCGCTAAGGCTCTGGGCCACATTCAGTTGCTGCTCTGCCAGATCGTAGGCCGCATGGCCCATCTTGGCTCGGGCTGCGGGCCAGCTGGCAAATGGCCGCCCATACTCTCTGGCCCACCACTCAGGCTTGCGCAGCTGGCTGACGGCTGCATGCTCTGCCCAGGGGCGTTCTTTGGCGCGGTCCTTGAGCTGCTGGCGCAGGCGTTTGCCGGTGGCTTCCTCCACGTTGTAGGCGACAAAGAAGTCCAGCTCAGGCCATGTCTGCAATGCTGGAAGCCCCTGCAGATGGGGCATCAAGCGCAGTGATAGCGCCTTGAGCTGAGTACGGCTTGAAAGCAGGGCTAAATCACTGTGATTGCCCCACAGAGCAAGCGATTCAAGCTCTGAAAATTGCAGCAGACTTTTCAGCGAAATGGCCTGCTTTCCAGCGCCATTGCCCAGTTCCAGTGTGCTGACTTTCTTCAAAGCGCCCATATCGGGCAACTGCAGCGGTGCATCGGCGGGGTTCTTGCTGGTGGCGGGGTTCAGACTCAGGCTGTCAGGCAGGCCGCCTGTCACCGTGATCTGACTCAGTTGGCCATGCAGATGCAGTCGCAAGCCTTGCTCTGGCAGTTTCAGGTGGATATGGCCGCGATTAGCCTGTTGAAGGTGGATGCTCAGCTCACGGATTTTTGACTGGCTGGCATCGATATGCACATCTTGCTGCAGCTGTGGGTACCAGGTGAAGCTCTCGATGGGGCGGCGCTGCGCCCAGGCAAAGAAGCCGCTGTCATTGCCTGCATAGTAAAAATTGCGCGGCCATGGCGATCCTGCGGGCGTGGCAAAGGGGTCAAAGCAAGGCCACAGCACGGAGGCATCGGCGGCCAGCCACAAGTCTGCTTTGGGCAGCTGCTCTTTGGGGCCAAAGCTCAGGCTGCCCTGGCCGGGGCTGGTTTTGAGTTTGTGGGGCGCACCTGGCGTGAGCTGCAGGGGGAAGGTGCCGTCCTCATGCGGGGTTCCGTCGATCAATATGGGCATTTGGCCAGCTTAGCGCAGTGACCAGACGGACTCCGGTGACGAGGGTGTCTGTGGCGCAGTGATATGAGGCGGGACTTTGCCGTGCAGCGGCAGGTGAGCCCTTAGCTCGGTACCTCCGGGGCTTGATTGAACATCCAGCGTGCCTTGCAAACGCTCCAGCCGTGCCAGCATGCTGCGCATGCCCACTCCCATGCTGTTGATCTGTGTGCTGTGCACATCAAAGCCCACGCCGTTGTCCACGATCTGTAACTGCAGCACTTGTGAGGCAGAAATATCCAGGCGTATCTGGACTTTGCTGGCATGGCTGTGTTTGATGACATTGGTCAGGGCTTCTTCCAGCACGCGGGTCAGTGTCAGGCATTGAATGGGGCTTGGCGTCCGGCTCCAGTGCATGGGCAGCTCCCATTTCACCTGAATGTCCAGCTCCTCAAACAGCCGTGCAAAGCGGTGGCGCAGCGGTGCAAGCCATTGCGTCGGGGTTTCGGGCACTTGAACGGTGGCGCTGGTGCCTGCGTCAATCAGTTGGCGCAGGTCGTCACGCATGAGCTTGAGCATGGACAGCACCTGCTTGTTGGGCAGGGGCGTGCTGGTTTGCTCCACCAGCGCAATAGAGCGCACCAGAGAGCCTCCCAGACTGTCGTGCAGGTCTTGTGAGATGCGCAGCCTTTCTTGCAGACGGGAATGGCTGAGCGCCAGCTTGTGCTCGCGCTCCAGCGTCTGGCTGAGGTCGTCGCAGGCCTGTGTGACGGTAATGCTCAGCTCGTGGTTGAAGCGCTCGATGCGGCGCATATTGAGCATGATCTGCCGCCCCAGCACACAGGCCACTACCAGCATGTTCAGCAAGGTGGTGTAGGGGGTCAGTGGGCGATTGTGTTCCAGGGCTTTGTGCAGCAGCAAAATGTCATGCAGACCGATGACCAGATAGAGCAGAAAACAGACGCTGAAGATGATGTGCATGGGCGCGCGCGTCTGCATGGCCCGCAAGGGAAACAGCAGGCAGACCAGAAAGCAGATGCCGAACATCGCAAGCCAGATGAAGCTGGCTTTGGCCATTTGATCGTCGGGCAGCAGCAGAGTCAGCAAGGCTGCAAAGCCGCAGAAACCAGCCAGCACTCGTTCGAGCCGTGGCAGCCGCAGCTCGCCAAAACGCAGCGTAAAAAGGCAGAAGGTGTAGGTAAAAGCGATGAACGTCAGCAGATTGGCGCGGGCAATGGCCTGCGAGCTGGGAAAAATCCAGGGCTCTGTCATCAAGATGTGGCACAGCATCAGCGCCCAGCACAGCAGGTTGAGCGAATACCAGCCATAGACCTTCTGGTTGCGGTTATAGAACCAGGCAAAGGCAAACAGCAGGGACAGCACGGCGCAGACCGTGAGGCAGATCAGGTAGATCGTGCGCAGATTCCAGGTGGCAGAGGTCGTCCACTCCTTGAGTTCTTCCGGGTGGCCGATGCGCAGCCGGCTCAGCCCCGGCGTCTGTGAGCTGATGCCGTGAATGCGCACCCAGACACTATTGCCCTGCTCTTTGAGCAAGGCCTCAGGCAGCAGCCAGTAGCGCGGCATGTTCCAGCTGCGGCTCAGTGGCTCTACCAGCGACTTGTCACGCCAGATCAGCTCGGAGTTGACGAAGACCTCGCCTGCCAGCGTCATGTTGATGATGGCCAGCGCCACGGGCTGATCGCGTCCGCAGGGGCTTTCCCAGTCCACGCGGTACCAGGCTGCGCCGTCATAGCCGGGCCAGCGCTGGTTCCAGTCGTCCAGAAACCCCACATCCGTCCATTGCAATGTGGCTGCGCTGGGTGGCGGCCCCTCTTGCAAGGCCTTGGCGGATTGCCGAGCTACGATTTTGGGCTCGCAAAACAGGTTCAGTGACGTAGCGTCTTGTGCCCACCCCATGCAATGGCTCAGTCCCAGCATGAGTGCAAATAGCAGGCGAAGCATGTGGGGGAAAGGGCCTTAGCTCAGCAAACCGCGAGCTCTTGCCTCGCTAATCGCCTTGGTGCGTGATGGAACAGCCAGCTTGCGGTAAATGTTCTTCACATGGCATTCCACCGTATAGCGCGACAGGAACAGCGTTTCGGCAATTTCGCGGTTGGTCATGCCGTCGGCCACCAGCTTGAGAATCTGAATTTCCCGGACGCTGAGCACGGCTTCGGGCGGTACGTCTTTTTGAGCCTCGGTGGAGGCTGGCGCCTGCAGCTCAGCAATGATGCGCCGCGCAATAAAGGGATCGATCGGTGCACCGCCGCGCAGCACGCTGCGGATGGAGAGCATGACCTCCAGATCGTCGCGCTCCTTGAGCACATAGCCGTTGGCTCCGGCGCGCAAGGCCGAGAGAATGGCGTCTTCTGTGCTCCAGGCCGAGATGACCAGAATGCCCATGCTGGGGTCCGCGGCTCGCAGCTGGCGGATCAGGTCAATGCCGTTGCCGTCAGGCAGGCCCAGATCGACAAGTGCCATGGCCACCGGATGCTCTGCCAGCTGCGCGCGCGCCTGCGCCAGGCTGGCGGTGAAAATCAGAGCCTCACTGTCATAGCCCAGGCTGCGCAAAATGCTCTCCAGCCGATTGCGGATCAGGGGCTCGTCCTCCACCACGATCAAGGGGCTGGGGAGGGTGGATTCAGTGGGAATGGGAAAGCTCTCTGCCATGAAGGAATCCATCTTTATATTTATGAGACGAAATGTTACCGATATCAGGAATTCTGGGAATCACTGAAAACTGGTAATTTCAAAATTCGATGCGTTTCCTGCGCTTTAAACGCCTGAAGTGCTTCACAAGCCTGAAATTCCCATGATGCATGAAGCAATACGCCGACAGCTCATTTTGATACCGGGTGGCTAAACTTTCCCGTATTGCTATGCGCGCTTGGCACCTGAGTGTCCGGCGTTTGTCCCGTCAAAGTGGCTCGGATATAGAAATCAGGAATATTTCCCCATGGATGCTTTGCTTGGAGCCGATTTCTGGATCGGCCTGTTCAAAATTGTCTGGATCGACATCATCCTCTCTGGCGATAACGCGGTGGTGATTGCGCTGGCCACGCGCGGTTTGCCGGCGGAACAGCAAAGGAAGGCGGTGATGTTCGGCTCGGGTGCTGCGGTGCTGTTGCGGGTTGCGCTCACCGTGATCGCTGCAAAGTTGATGCAGCTGCCGTTTGTGGAAGTGATTGGCGGCCTGCTGCTGCTGTGGATAGGCATGGGCCTGCTCAGAAGTGAAGATGATGCTGCAGGCTCTGGCAATGCCGTCAAGCAAGGCATGCTGGCGGCGGTACGCACCATCTTGCTGGCAGACTTTGTGATGAGTCTGGATAACGTGATTGCGGTGGCCGCTGCCGCTGCTGATTCTGGGTCTGGCCATCAGCATTCCGCTGGTGGTCTTTGGCTCCACGTTGATGATCAAGCTCATGGCGCGCTTCCCGATCATCGTGACTCTGGGGGCGGCGCTGATTGGCTGGGTGGCTGGTGAAACCATTACCAATGACCATGTGTTGCAAGGCTTTGTGCAGGAGCACCCATGGGTGCACTACGCTGCGGCAGCGGCGGGGGCTGCGCTGGTGATTTTGCTGGGGAAGTTGATACAGGCCAGAGCGACAGCTCAGGCCAAAAATGGCTAAGCCTCATCAGGCTCTGAAATCAAAAACGCCCGCATTGAATGCGGGCGTTTTGCTATGTATTTCAATAGCTCAGAGGAACGAGTAAAAGCAGCGGAAACTCACCTTGCGCTCGGCCCAGAACTCCGCCGTGTCACGGAACACGTCCAGCAACTGCTCGCGCACTTCTTTGTCGAACTTGGGCGTAGTAGGAATTTGATCGAGCACCACGATAAAGCCGGGCTGTGGGCCGGATTTATGAATCGGGTCGGTCATGCAGTCATACAGCGCATCCCAGTTTTTGCCGAAATGGGCAGGCAGGAAGAACTGCGTCGCCAGCAGCTCGAAGATATCGGCTTTGGTCTGCGCATGCGCGAGATTGGCATAGAGAAAGTGAGCGCCCAAAGTCTCAGCGGCGGCTTGTAAATCAGGGATGCGATAGGCGCGAATGGATTGAACAATGTTCGTACGAACATTGCGCAAAGGGGTATCCGACGACTTACGAAGTGGCGTGTCCATCTCCGTGATTCTTTCTAAAAACATCAATACTGGTGGCAGCAGCGGTACTGACAGATCTGTAGGCGATCTGCGCAAACCACTGCTGCGGAATTCAAAAGGGCAAAAGCCGGGGGGGGAAAGGCTCGCAGGCCGTCTTCAAGGTTCATTGGACGATCTGTTGAAAGCTGTTGTAGTGGTCGCCGGTATAAAAACAGGCATCGGGCAACTGGGGCTCCAGGCCTCCGCAGACAATACGCCGCGCACCGCGATTTCTGGCGCCGGGAGTGCGTACCGTGTATTCGCGGTAGTAGCCCCGTGACTGGCGCGGCAGTATGCGTTCGCGGTTGCCGAAAACCGAGCCATCTTTGTCGCTGCTGAAGGGGCCACCCTGCAGAATGCGACCATAGGTGGTGCGGCCATCGCGCGGCAAATCGGCCAGCGTAATCGTTTCAAACCCGGGGGCGGTGGTGCTGACCTCAGGCGCTTTGCGCGCCAACGCCGAGGGGGATGCAAGCGCAAAAGCGGCACCCAACATCAACGCTAAACCCGTCTGATACACCTTGGCTGCAGCGGCCTTGAGCATTCACTAAACCTTTCAGAATCTCAGGTAATCCCTGAAATTTCGACCCGCAAGTGTGACGGATAGGCATCAAAATTGCAAGGTGTGCCTGTTTTTTGTGCAGCGCGAGACTGGCTGTTTACTGTCGATAACTGAGCGTCTTCTGAGTCAGCATCCTGAAAAAAAGCCCTGCAGGCCTAAGCCATGCAGGGCTTGTGCGGATGTCGAAAGCGCTTATTCGCCGTGGGCGGCGATTTCGGCCTCTACCTCTTTGTGTTTGGCAGCGATGCTGGCGGAAGGTGTTTTGTCCAGCAGGCTGAATACTACGATTGCGATAGCAGACAGCGCAAACCCAGGAACGATTTCATAGAGTTTGAACCACTGAAAGTGCTGCCAGATCAGCACCGTGACCGCGCCGACGATCATGCCGGCCAGCGCGCCATTGCGCGTCATGCGGCTCCAGAGCAGCGAGATCAGCACCAGCGGGCCAAAGGCCGCACCAAAGCCAGCCCATGCGTTGCTGACCATGCCCAGCACCTTGGCGTCGGGGTCCTGGGCGATGACGATGGCAATCAAGGCAATGGCAAACACCATGGCGCGGCCAAACCAGACCAGTTGCTTCTGGCTGGCGTTCTTGTTCAAAAAGGTTTTGTAGATGTCTTGCGTGAGCGCGCTGGAGCACACCAGCAACTGGCAGGACAGGGTGCTCATCACGGCAGCCAGCACAGCGGCCAGCAGCACGCCAGCAATCCATGGGTTGAACAGCAGCTTGGTGACTTCAAGGAACACGTTTTCGCTGTTGGCATTCACGCCTGCGGCCAGATCAGGGCGGCTGGCAAAGAAGGCAATGCCGAAGAAGCCCACGGCCACGGCTCCGCCAAGGCACAGCACCATCCAGGTCATGCCGATGCGGCGGGCGCTGTGGATGGTCTTGAGCGACTCTGCCGCCATGAAGCGCACCAGAATATGGGGCTGACCGAAGTAACCCAGACCCCACGCCAGCAGCGAGATGATGGCAATCACGCCATGGCCCTTGAACATGTCAAAAGCGCCGCTGCGTGCGGTTTCAATGATGGCCGTGCTGGGGCCAATGCCGCCGTCGGAATAGATCACCATCAGCGGGGCCAGAATCAGCGCCGTAATCATCAGCGCGGCCTGAATGGTGTCTGTCCAGCTCACGGCCAGAAAGCCGCCGATGAAGACATAGGCCATGGTGGCCACGGCACCCACCCACAGGGCGGTCTGGTAGCTCATGCCGAACATGCTCTCAAACAGGCGGGCACCGGCCACCACGCCCGAGGCGCAGTAGATGGTGAAGAACACCAGAATCACCAGTGCGGTCACGATGCGCAGCAGGCTGCTTTGGTCTTCAAAACGGTTGGTGAAGTAGTCGGGCAGCGTCAGCGCATTGCCCACTTTCTCGGTATAGACGCGCAGGCGCGCCGCCACAAAGCGCCAGTTAAACCATGCGCCAATGCACAGGCCAATGGCAATCCACGAAGCGGACAGCCCTTGGGTAAACACCGCACCGGGCAGACCCATGAGCAGCCAGCCGCTCATGTCCGATGCGCCCGCCGACAAGGCGGTGACCACCGGACCCAGACTGCGCCCACCCAGAATGTAGTCAGACAGATTGGTCGTGGCTTTGTAGCCTGCCCAGCCGATGAACAGCATGCCCAGCAGGTAGATGGCAAAGGTGACGAGGGTTGGCGTATTGGCGGTCATGTCGGCTCCGGATAGGCGCTTTGCGCTATCAACATGTGAGTGGTATGTTGAGCGAAAACAAATCCGCCAGGGGGCCTCTGGGTGAGAGGCAACCTGGCGGATGTCAGACGTCAATTGGACCAGCTATTCGACAGCCCAGTAGCGTATGTGGCTGAAAGGCAGTGCCTACCGGGAATCGGCGGGTGCATTCAGCGGTGCCGCAGGCGGCAGCGCCGTGCCTATATCGCTCCAGCTGGGTGGTGCTGGCATTCTGGCTGGCGCAGGGGGCTGAGCAGGCGCTGGGGTTGGTGCAGACAATGCATCGCTGGGCGCAAGCCCCGGGCTGCTGTCCAGATCGGGCGGCAGGCCACTGCGATCAGTGCTGGCTGGCGGGTTGGAGGACGAGCTGGCAGAGGGCGGCGCAGCAGGCGTGCTCTCGATGATGTCGGCATCGCTGCCCTTGCCTTGTGGTGCAGGGGCAGAAGGCACGGCTGGCGCAGCGCGCTCATGCTTGTCGCTGGCTTCTTCATCGCTGCTGCTCCACTCCTGCACCTTATCGCGCATGCGGCCTACCAGATCGCTCCACCAGTGCGAGGTGTTGGGCTCCGTAAAGTGGGCCTTGGCATTGAGCATGGGGCTGCGCAGCGCGCGGGACATGAAGTCGCCCACCATGGGCAGGGCGCTGCGCGAGCCTTGGCCCCACTGGTCGCTCTTGAGGGTGATGCGCGAGTCATTGAAGCCCGCCCATGCGCCGGCCACGATCTGTGGGTGCATGAGGATGAACCAGCCGTCCGCATTGCCCTGCGTGGTGCCGGTCTTGCCCGCCACATCGGCGCGAATGCCGTACTGCTTGCGAATGGCCCGTCCCGTGCCCTTGTCGATGACGGCGCGCATCATCTCCAGCAGGCCGTAGTTCTCTTCCTCGTCCCAGACCACATCGGGCTTGGGTGGGGTGAACTCGGCCAGCAATTCTCCATCGGCGTTCTCAATACGCGTGACCAGTTGTGGGGGGGTGTAGCGGCCCGAGTTGGCAATGCTGCCGTAGGCGTTGACCATCTCCAGCAGCGTCACGGGGCTGGAGCCCAGCGCCAGCGAAGGCACTGCTTCCAGCGGGCTCTGGCGCACACCGAGGGCGCGAGCCAGCTTGATTACGCGGTCCATGCCCACTTCTTGCCCCAGCTCGGCGGTGATGGTGTTCTTGGAGTAAGCCAGCGCATCGGTCAGCGTGATGGGCATGCCCGTGGGGGCCACGGCATCGCTGGGGCGCCAGACCTCGCCGCCGGGCAGCTTGATCTCCACTTCCTCATCCTTGCGCGTGTCGCTCGGCTTGGCACCTTGCTGCAGCGCCGCGCCATACACAAAGGGCTTGAAGGTCGATCCGGGCTGACGGCGGGCCTGCGCCACATGGTCAAACGCATCCAGCGCATAGTCGCGGCTGCCCACCCAGGCCAGCACGGCGGATGTACGCGGGTCCATGGCCAGAAAGCCGGCCTGGATTCGGGTCTTGTCCTCGCGCAGCTTCTTCATGAAGGGCTTGTCGGACAGCAGCTTCTTGATGGCCTCTTCCTCGCTCACCGCTTCGGCTTTGCCTGCGCGGGTGAGCTTGCGGAACTCATCGCTCTCGCGCACCAGTTGCAGCACCAGTGGGTTGTCGGTGCTCCAGCCATCGCGGTGGCTCCAGTTGGTGTTAGCAATGCCTTGCAGTGTGTTCATCTGGCGGTTGACCGCCTGCTGCGCCCAGTTCTGCAGGCGCGAATCCAGGGTGGTGCGCACCACCAGACCATCGGTGTAGATGTTGTAGTCGTGCTTGTCCGCCCATGCGATCAGCCATTTGCGCAGCTGCTGCGAAAAATGCGGCGCCATGCCGGTGGGCTCTTCCTGGCGCTCAAAGTCCAGCCGCATGGGGCGCTTTTTCAGGCGCTCAAACTCCTCGTCCTTCAGCTCGCCACGCTTGACCATCTGGCTCAGCACCGTGTTGCGCCGGGCAATGGCACGGTCCGGGTTGATGACGGGGTTGTAGTAGGCATTGCCCTTGAGCATGCCCACCAGCGTGGCGCTTTCCAGCACCGTCAGCTTGGCGGCTGGTTTGTCGAAATACGTGCGCGCTGCCATCTCAATACCGTAGGCGTTATAGAGAAAGGGCACGGTGTTGAGATAGGTTTCGAGAATCTCGTCCTTGGTATAGAGCGCCTCAATCTTGAAGGCGGTGATCGCCTCCTTGAGCTTGCGGTTGATATTGCGCGCGCGGCCGATCTCTGTGGGGTAGAGGTTGCGCGCCAACTGCTGGGTGATGGTGGAGCCGCCCTGCGGATTGCCGTTGAGCGTATGAATGACGGATCCCGCCGTGCGGGTGAAGTCCATGCCGTGGTGCTCATAAAAGCGGTGGTCTTCAGTAGCGATAAGCGCCTTCACCACGGCGGGCGAGATCTGCTCCAGCGGCACCCACTGACGGTTGCTGCGCTTGAACTCGCCCAGCAGCTTGCCGTCTGCGCTCAAGATTTGGGCCGGCTGATCGAGCTTGGCCTTGCGGATATCGCTGATGCTGGGTGTGAACGGAATCAGCAGCAGCACATAGACGATGAACAGCACCGGCAGCGCCACTGCCAATTGCAGCCACTCACGCCGCGTGGGCCAGCGACGCCACCAGGGCAGGGCCTCAATGCGCTGACCCAGCGCAGAAGCACGAGCGCGCGACCACAGTGCCGAGACACGCGGAACCCATTTTTCTTTTAATTCGTTCAAGGACAAACGCACGTTGCATGGTGGCCCGTCAAGGGCCGCAAGAAGGCAAGACTGCGAAGAATGCCCAAAAAACAGGCGTTCTGCTTGCGGTGATCGGTTTTTCTATGGTCGCAGCCCCGGTATTGTCTGCCGAGCCTGCGCAGACAGGGTTGTTTCTGGCTGTGAGAGCCAATACAAGCTGCATTAAGCTTGGCCCTTCACATCGCAGCAGAGACAGGAGCCCCAGCATGAGCAACACCGCCCACAGCCTCTACGACTTTGAAGCCACTGACATTCAGGGCCGCAGCGTGCCCCTGTCGCAGTACAAGGGCAAGGCGCTGCTGATTGTGAACACTGCCAGCGCCTGTGGCTTCACGCCACAGTACAAAGGGCTGCAGGCCTTGCATGAGCAATATGGCGATCAGGGGCTGGTGGTGCTGGGCTTCCCTTGCAACCAGTTTGGTGCGCAGGAGAAAGGCACGGACGATGAAATCGCCAGCTTCTGTGAGCTGAATTTCGGCGTCAGCTTTCCTCTCATGCACAAAATCGACGTCAACGGCGACGGCGCGCACCCGCTGTACCGCTGGCTCACGGCGCAGGCACCGGGTGTACTGGGCACCAAGTCCATTAAATGGAACTTCACCAAGTTTCTGGTGGGCCGTGACGGTCAGGTGATTCGCCGTTACGCCCCTCAGGACAAGCCCGAGAAACTGGCTGCCGATATTCAGACGGCACTGGCCTGATTTATCAAAATTAATAGCTGTATCGCTTTTTAATAAAGCGGTACAGCTATTTTTGCTATTTTTTTGCATTATTGCTGATAATTGCCAGCAGGTAATACCTTGAGCACGAATGCGGCGAAGTCGCTGTCAGTGCACTTCGGGCAACCCGACCCATCAGATTTTAATATTCGTTTAATCATTGTTCTGAAAATAGAACTGTGAATAGGAATATTGTTGACTTTTACCTTCTTCGTTCTGAATTTATACTTTGCGCCTGTTTAATTGATCGTTAACGCCTATCGGCTGACGGTCTTCAAAAGCGATTGACTTGTTGGTGCCTAGCATGCGCTCTGTTGGTCATGCAAAGGAGAATGCCATGCTGAAAAAAATTCTGGGTGTTTACGAAGCTCCTCGTCCCCACTGGATAGGCAATGGTTTTCATGTCCACTCGCTGTTCAGCTATGGTGATCATGGCCGGGCGCTCAGCCCCTTTTTGCTGCTGGACCACGCGGCTCCCAAAGACTTTACGCCCACCTCCGAGCGTCGTGGCGTGGGCACCCATCCTCACCGTGGCTTTGAAACCGTGACCATCGTCTACGACGGTGAATTGGCGCATCGCGACTCCACCGGTGCGGGCGGCACCATCGGCCCCGGTGATGTGCAGTGGATGACGGCTGGCGCAGGCATCCTGCACGAAGAGTTCCACTCCGAAGCCTTTGCCAGAACCGGCGGCCCCATGGAAATGGTGCAGCTCTGGGTCAACCTGCCTGCCAAGGACAAGATGTCCCCCCCCGGCTACCAGACCCTGCTGAACACCGACATTCCCCAGGTTGAACTGCCCGATGGTGCGGGTTCGCTACGCGTGATCGCCGGTGACTACGCTGGAGCCCAGGGTCCGGCACGCACTTTCACGCCCATCAATGTCTGGGACGTGCGGCTGAAAGCCGGTGCCAAGGCTGAATTCAAGGCCCAGCCCGGCCACACGCTGGCGCTGGTCGTGCAGCACGGCACCGTGCTTATCAACGGCAAGGAAGTGGCACGCGCCGGTCAGCTGGTGCATCTCGATCGTGATGACGACACCGTGCAGTTTGAAGTGAATAACGACGTCACGCTGCTGTGGCTATCGGGTGAGCCGATCAACGAACCGGTGGTGGGTTATGGCCCGTTTGTGATGAACAGCGATGAAGAAATCGCTCAGGCCATGGACGACTTCCGCAGTGGTCGCTTCGGACGTATTCCTGCTGCTGAGCGCACCAGCGCTGCTACCAACCACTCATAGTCCAGTGCCAGCCTCGCGGCTGCTTGCGAACTGCACTGCAACTGGCGCAATGACAGCTAAGGTCTGGGCGCTCTGTTCAGTGTCCGCATCCTTGAAGACTACAACCTGATCACCCGCTACACCCTGCTGACCTGAACAAAAGCCCGCAAGCTGCTGCAGCCTGCGGGCTTTTTTGTGGGTGATTAATTCAATTTGATAGCTAGCAGCGCTTTTTTATCAATGGCCTAAGCCACTTTTTGTGCAATATCTAGGGCGCAAGAGGCCGATGACTCGGCATTGACTTCTGCATCGTCATGCAGCGGCTCGGCTGCGTCAAAACGCTGGCTGTAGCCCTGGCCCCAGTTGCGCATGGCAATCAGCACCGGCTGCAGGCTGCGGCCCAGCTCTGTCAGCTCATAGTCCACGCGCGGCGGCACCTCGGCATATACAGTGCGCTGCACAATGCCTGCCTCTTCCAGCTCGCGCAGCTGCAGGGTCAGCATGCGCTGGGTGATACCGCCAATGTTGCGGCCCAGCTCGCCAAAGCGCTTTTTGCCGTGCAGCAGGTGAAAGAGGATGATGGGCTTCCACGTTCCGCCCATGACGGACAGCGTCACCTCCACGGCGCAGCCGCTTTTGCTGTTCAGGCGTTTCATGGGGCCTCCGCTGCTCGTTCAAAAGATGGCTCCATCCTAGCGCCCGTCAGCGCTGGCGCATTACTTACATTTTTAATACTACCCAACAAATATGTTGGTACTGGCGTGCTCCAACCTTTGGCGGCACCATGCACGGCATCTGTACTTCACGCCCTTGAGGAACCTCCATGAAAGTCATGCAACTGGCCGCCCCCGGCGGATTCGACAACCTGAAACTGGCCGATCTGCCCGCGCCTTCAGCCCCTGCGGCCGGTGAGATTCAGGTGTGCATTCACGCAAGCTCGCTTAACTACCACGACCTGGGTGTGGTGCGCCGCCCCGGCGCGGCGGCGGATGGTCGCATTCCCATGGCCGACGGCGCAGGCGTCGTCACGGCCGTGGGCGCAGGCGTGAGCGAATTTGCCGTGGGTGATGCCGTGGTCTCCACCTTCTTCCCGCAATGGCTGTCGGGTCGCAAGGTGCCGTCGGACTTTCAGTTAGTCCCCGGTGATGGCGTGGACGGCTTTGCGCGTGAACTCGTCAATCTTCCCTCCACCAGCTTCACCCTCGCCCCCAAGGGCTGGAGCCATGCCGAAGCCGCCACGCTCACCACCGCTGGCCTCACCGCCTGGCGAGCGCTGGTGGTGGATGGCGGCATTCAGGCTGGTGACACCGTGCTGGTGCTGGGCACCGGCGGCGTCTCCATCTTTGCGCTGCAAATGGCCAAGAGCATGGGCGCGCAAGTCATCGCCACCACATCCAGCCATGCCAAGGCCGAGCAGCTCAAGGCTCTGGGGGCTGACGTGGTCATCAACTACCAGGACACCCCAGAGTGGGGCGACGCGGTCCTTGCCGCCACCGGCGGGCGCGGCGCTGACATCGTGGTCGAAGTGGGCGGCCCCGGCACGCTGCCCCAGTCCATCCGCGCCTGCGCCGTGGGCGGCCATATCGCGCTGATTGGCGTGCTGACCGGCATTGCCGGTGCCGTGCCAACGCTGGAGCTGATGCGCAAGCAGCAAACCCTCAAGGGCCTGATCGTCGGCAGCCGCGAGCAGCAACAAGACATGGTGCGGGCGCTGGAGAACTTTGGCTGGAAGCCTGTGATTGATAGCCGCTACCCGCTGGAGAAGATGGTGGATGCGTTTACGCATCAGGCGGCGGGCAAGCATTTCGGCAAAATTTGCCTGGAATATTGAGTGTGGATGGCGCTTGTGCGCCTTGATTGAGCGCAGATCGGGCATGTGATTCCTTTGGGGTCACATGCCCGATTTGTTTGCCGAAGCCTTGCAGGCCAGGTTTTTGCCCCTGACGGCCAAGCTGAATATATTTTGATAGCTGTCAGCGCTTGATGTGATTGGGCTGGAGGCGGATTTGGCTTGAAACCGTTCTTTGACGACTCGTCCTCTGTCGCAGAAATATGCATCTCGAATATCAACCGCAATCCATATCCGAAACAAACCCAAAACTGCATTTCAGCCAATGTGAGCGACAGCTTTAATTGTTTTGCAAGATTCAAAAAGGCTTAGTCGGCTATAAACCCCTCATTCTCGAAACAAGAAGATACAAGTAAGAGGTGGGGCAATGGCGGTATTAATACCCGCGCTCGGCAGTTGCGCGGGGCGAATGACCAGTGGTGAAAAACGGCTGGCAGAGCGCTTGCAGCAGAAGCTGGAAGACGATTATTTGCTGTGGTGGGATGTAACTGTGGGGCCCATGCAGACGCGGCCCGACTTCATCGTGATTCACCCCCGGCGTGGGGCCCTGATTCTGGAGACCAAAGACTGGCATCTGGAAACGATCAAGCAAGCCACGCCGCAGTATTTCGACATCATTCCTGATGGTCGCCCCACCACCACCATCAACCCGCTGGCACAGGCCCGCCACGGCGCGATTCGCGTCGTCAATGCGCTGGAGGCCGATCCGCAACTGGTGCAAGGCGAAGGCCTGCACCAAGGCAAGCTCGCCTTCCCGTGGGGTCATGGGGTGGTGCTCACCCGTATTACTCGCAAGCAGTTCACCGATGCGGGACTGGGCAACGCGATTGCTGAGCATCTGGTCATCTGCAAAGACGAGATGCAGGAAGACGTGGATGCAGAGGCTTTTCAGCAGCGGCTCTGGGCCATGTTTCCCTACCCGTTTCGCTCGCTGATCACCCTGCCGCAGCTCGACCGCATTCGCTGGATTCTCTTCCCCGAAGTGCGCGTGCCCCAGCAGCAAAAACTGTTTGGCGAAGGCCTGGAGCCTGACGAAGACGAACTGCCCGACATCATGCGTGTGATGGACCTGCAGCAAGAGCAGCTGGCGCGCAGTCTGGGCGATGGCCACCGCGTCATTCACGGCGTCGCAGGCTCAGGCAAGACCATGATCCTCGGCTACCGCGCCGAGCATCTGGCGCAGACCCAAGGGCCGGGCAGCAAGCCCATCCTCGTGCTTTGCTACAACGAGCCGCTGGGCGTCAAACTGGCCGCCAGCATCGCCGCCAAAGGCCTGCAAGACCGCGTGCATGTGGTGCACTGGGACAAATGGACGCGTGCCCAGCTCACCGCCTACAACCTCTACACGCCAGAGCTGGATGCGCTGCATGTCAGCAAAAAATTTGACGAGGTGGCGCGCAGCGTCATCAAAGGCGTGGATGCCAAACACATCCCCGGCGGCCAGTACCACGCCATCCTGATCGACGAAGGCCATGACTTTGCGCCCGAATGGCTCAAGCTCATCACGCAGATGGTGGACCCCACCACCAACAGCCTGCTGCTGCTCTATGACGACGCGCAAAGCATTTACGACCGGGGCCAGAAGCGCAATTTCAGCTTGAAGAGCGTGGGCATACAGGCCTCGGGCCGCACCACCATTCTCAAGATCAATTACCGCAACACCCGCCAGATACTGCAACTGGCCCACCGCGTGGCGGGTGACATGCTCACGCCCGAAGACGCCAAGGACGAAGACGGCATCCCCCTGCTCAAACCCCTGAGCTGCGGCCGCGAAGGCCCCGAGCCCATCGTCATTGACCTGCCGACGTTTTCAGAACGCGCCGCCCGCGTGGCTGAACTGCTGGCCGACCAGCATGCGCAAGGCCATGCCTGGGGCGAGATGGCCGTGCTGTGCCGCCATAAGGACGAGATGTTTCTGTGCGCCGATGCCTTACGCCGCAAGGGCTTGCCGCACCGTGTGCGGGAGCGTTCTGGCCAGTTCAAGCCTGAGGAAGATTCCATCAAGGTCATGACCATGCATGTGAGCAAGGGGCTGGAGTGGCCGGTTGTTGCCGTCGTTACTTCGGATGAAGAGCGGAAGGCTCGGGATGTGAAGAAGGATGGGGCGTTGGAGGCTAGATTGGTTTATGTGGCTTCTACGCGTGCGAATAAAGTTCTCATGTTGTGATCGAAACTAACCTTTAATAATTAGTCAGGAGATATAAATGGGGATGTTTGGACCAACAAACGATGAGTTTGATCTATTTAAAAGTCAGATTGATGCTTTTAAAAATCATGTCGATACTCGCCTAAGAGAAATAAGTTCTGAGGTAAAGCGCAGTGCCACTGACTCCGAGTTGGAAGCAAAGGGTGCAGCTGAAAGAGCGCTCCAATTTGAAAAAAGTGCGAGAACGGATTCTGGGAAAATTGGTGAAGCTCTATCTGAGATTTCTGTATTCCGCACAACGTTGATTGAAAATATAGAAAATCTAAAAGATAAATTAAACAAAAGTGAAATATCTGAAGATGAGCTGCGTGAGAACATTAAAAATGTTAGCAGCATTCATTCTGAATTTCTCGAGAGAAAAAAAGGTCTGGACACTAGGGCTTGTTGAGATTTAGCGTGAATTGATCACAGCAGATGCCAACGTGATGA
>ERZ724525.109-NODE-109-length-40864-cov-14.782572_pt1 | contig 40864 bp, 34 predicted proteins | sample MGYA00376058_ERZ724525 | MGnify/ENA primary metagenome ERZ724525 (study PRJEB28724, sample SAMN07190888) | wastewater metagenome | isolation source: influent of sewage treatment plant in Hong Hong | place: USA: Christiansburg, Virginia | collected 2016-03-01 ... | reverse complement strand
CCGATTGGAGAGGACAACAGCATCCGGCCCGAGCTCTTCCTTCAGCATGCGAAGGAAGGGCGAGGATCTCGACACCGCCGTTGGCAGCCCGATTGGAGAGGACAACAGCATCCGGCCCGAGCTCTTCCTTCAGCATGCGAAGGGCCTCGCGGGCGGTTTTGGCAAAATAGCGCTTGACGTTCATGCTGCTGTCTCCGGAGTACGAAGGCTCTCACTAAGCCCGGGGGTTGAGACCCCGAGCGGGCACTTCGGTAACTTCGATTATCCCCAGCCGGGCGTCTTTCGATGGCCGGGAAAAGACAGGTTTTAGGGCGTTATTCCCGCGACAACGGGAGGGGATCATCAGGGCGCCGCAGAAATCATGGCCGACACGCGGATCAGGCGGGTTTCGGGCACCTCCGAATTGGCCACCACCTTGAGGGTCGGCACGGCACGCCGCAGGAAGCGCGACAGCAGCCAGCGCAGCGGCGCCGGCACCAGCAGCACCGCCGGCAGGCCGATGTCTTCCATGCGCTGGGCGGCCGCCGCGGTTTCGCGCAGCAGGGTGTCGGCGAGGCCCGGCTCGATGGCCCCGCCCTCCGGCCCGCCACCGGCCATGGCCTGCATGAGGACGCGCTCCAGGCCCGGATCGAGGGCCATGACCTGAACCTCGCCGTTGCCCGGGAAGAGCCCCTGCACGATGGCCCGGCCCAGCGCCTGACGCACCCGCGTGGTGAGCTCCAGCGGATCCTGGATGCGCGGCGCGTATTCGGCCAGCACTTCGACGATGGTCCGCATGTCGCGGATGTTGACCCCCTCGTCGAGCAGGTTCTGAAGCACCCGCTGCACCGAAGCCAGTGGCAGCAGCTTGGGCACCAGGTCTTCGACCAGCTTGGGGTTTTCCTTGGCGATATGATCCAGCAGTGCCTGGGTTTCGGTGCGCCCGAGAAACTCGGAGGCGTGGCTCAGAATCAGGTGATTCAGATGGGTTGCCACCACGGTGCTGGCATCCACCACCGTATAGCCGAGGGCGTGAGCCTGCTCCCGCTGGCTGGCGTCGATCCATACCGCTGGCAGGCCAAAGGCCGGGTCGGTGGTTTCGCGACCATTGAGCGGGCCGGTGACGCGCCCCGGGTTGATGGCCATGAACTGCCCGGGATACGCCGCCCCGGTGCCGATCTCGACCCCCTTCAGCACAATCCGGTAGGCGTTGGGCTTGAGCTCCAGGTTGTCGCGGATGTGCACCGGCGCACCGAGAAAGCCGATGTCGCGGGCGAACTTCTTGCGCAGGCCACGGATGCGCTTGAGCAGCTCCCCGTCCTGGCCCTTGTCCACCATCGGAATCAGGCGGTAACCCACCTCCAGACCCAGCACGTCCACCGGCGTCACATCGGTCCAGCTGGCCTCCAGGTTTTCGGCGGGGACCACCGGCGCCGCCACCGGCACCTCCTCGCCCTCGGCGACGGCCCCCTCGCGCAGCCCGCCCCGCCAGGCCATGAAGCCCAGCCCCCCGGCCAACAGCAGGAACACGAAGTTGGGCATGCCCGGAATCAGGCCGAGGATGCCGAGAATCGCTGCCGTCAGAACCAGCACCTGTGGGTTGGAGAAGACCTGCCCGATCAGCTGGGAGCCCATGTCCCCCTCGTCGCCCACCCGGGACACCACCAGACCGGCCGCCACCGAGATGATCAGCGCCGGCAACTGCGCCACCAGGCCGTCACCGATGGTCAGCAGGGTGTAGTTGTTGGCCGCCTGACCCAGCTCCATGCTGTGCTGGAGCACCCCCACGATCAGCCCGCCGACCACGTTGATGATCATGATCAGGATGCCCGCCACCGCATCGCCGCGAACAAACTTCGAGGCACCGTCCATGGCGCCGTAGAAGTCGGCCTCCTGCGAGGTTTCGGCGCGGCGCTTCTTGGCTTCCTTCTCGTCGATGAGGCCGGCGTTCAAGTCGGCGTCGATGGCCATCTGCTTGCCAGGCATCGCATCGAGGGTGAAGCGCGCGCCCACTTCGGCGATCCGCCCGGCACCCTTGGTAATCACCACGAAGTTGATCAGCGTCAGGATGATGAACACCACCAGGCCCACCGCCGTGTTGCCGCCCACCAGAAAGTGCCCGAAGGCCTCGATCACCTTGCCGGCGGCGTCGGGGCCGGTATGCCCTTCGAGCAGCACCACCCGGGTGGACGCCACGTTGAGCGACAGGCGCAGCAGCGTGGTCACCAGCAGGACCGTCGGAAAGACCGAGAAGTCCAGCGGCTTCTTGGTGTACATCGCCACCAGCATCACCATCACCGACACGGCAATGTTGAAGGTGAACATCAGGTCGAGGACGAAGGCCGGCAGCGGCAGCACCATCATCGCCAGAATCAGGATGATGAGCAGCGGCCCGGCGAGCGTACGGATGTTGCTCGGGGCGAAAAGGGTGCGCAGGTTGAGACTACTGTTCATGCTCGCCATGGTCCCCCTCCTCCCCCCTCGGGCAAGGCCGGAAGAAGCGCGGATTCTCCGCCCAATTCACGGCCCGGCAGCACGCCAGAAAAGCCACAACGCATAGGTTTATGTATTATTCATCCCACGCAGACGCGGATAGAACAGCCGCTTGCGCCATTCCCCACCGCTATCGGAGCCCTCGCATGACCCAGAACCTGACCTCCCTCGACCTCGCCGAAGAGCTCCCCCAGTTGGATGCCGCCCTCGACACCATCGATCGCATCCTCAAGGCTTTCGTGTCCCTCGACGCCGACCAGATGCGCCGCCTCTCCAAGCTCGGCGACAAGACCGAAAGCTTCTGCCGCCAGACCGCCGCCATCCTCGACCAGAACCGCCAGGCCCTGCCCCCGGGCTTCGACCTGGACGAACTGAAGCGCGACTTCGCCGCCTTCGACCTGCTGCGCCCGCGCCTCAACCGCATCGAAGCCCTGGCCGCCAAATGCGCTGACACCCAGATCGCCCTGGGCAGCGACATCCTCAGCGCCAGCTACGACGGCTACGCCCTGCTCAAGGTCTTCGGCAAGGCCGACAACGTCGCCCCCCTGCGCGACAGCCTGCGCTCCGGCGTCCGCCGGAAAACCGTCACCCCCGGCAAGGCCAGCGCAACCTGAGCCCGAGGCTGGCAGAGAGCCGGCGTCGGGTAAAAACCCATCGACGCCGACTCTCCCCCCGCCGCCGTCGCCTCATTTTCAGGCGACAACGGGGAACGGGAAGTCTCGATTGACTGATTTTCAGGCGGCGATGACTCGGGATTGGGCGATGGCAGGGGAAGAAGAAGCCGACTTCGCCTGAAAATGCGTCAATGCCGATGCGTCCTGAGGCGATGCCGGCGGGGGATTCGTCGAAATCGGGGAGAAATCAGCCGGGGGCGGGTCTGCTCGTAACACCGCAGCTCGGTCTTCAAGCAGGCGATATCAGCCAGGAGCGGCCGCTCGTAATTGGCTGGAAATATCCCTGAAAGCAGACCTTTGCATCAAGAACTCCTGCGTTGATGGCAGTGTCACTACCATTAGGCACGCGCGCCAAAATGATCACAAGCACACCTTTGTGGTATCGTGTTAACACGAAAACATGGTAGCCACATCATGAATGACCAACAGCCCAAACGACGAGCATCTACGACTGGTACTCTCGTTGGAACCAGATTCCAGGCTACTTTGCTTGATGCGATTGATTTATGGCGCAAGGCGCAGAACGATCTGCCTACTCGCCCTGAGGCAGTAAGGAGATTGGTAGAGCTAGGTATGACCTCGAAGCACCCTACGGTGCACCTACAGCGCCATGAGAATCAGTCGGACAACAAGACATGAGAAAACTGAAAGAAATTCCGCCAAAGACAGAGGCCGATATCGCCTTGGCAGAAGCCCAGATTGTCGAACTGTCCAAGCGAATCGAGTTTTACCTCACGGAGTATTCCGTGGAACTCCTGGCTGGAAAGATGAATAAAGGCGAGTTCGTCGTGCCACCCTATCAACGTGCCTACACTTGGGAAGAAGATCGAAAATCTCGCTTCATTGAGTCGCTCTTACTTGGCCTGCCGATCCCGTTTTTGTTCTTCTGGGAGATGCCGAATGGCAAACTTGAAATCGTTGATGGCTCCCAGCGCCTTCGCTCTATTGAAGAGTTTGTGCTCGGAGACCTGCGGCTAGGGGAACTGGACGGATTGACGGCTCTATCGGGATTTAAGTTCTCCGACTTGCCGGAGTCTAGGCAACGAAAAATCAACAATCGATCCATTCGCGGCATCGTTCTAAACGAGCACGCTGATGAGCAGGCACGCTTCGACATGTTCGAACGGATCAACACTGGCAGCAAGATTGCCAACAAAGCAGAAGTTCGCCGCGGCGCACTTGCCGGCCCATTCATGGACCTAATCGTAGAGCTTGCCGTTGCACCCAAGTTCGAGGAGCTTGCACCAGTCTCGAAAAAGGAACGGGATGAACGAGAGCGCGAAGAGCTTGTTGCACGGTTCTTCGCATACAGCGATGGTTTGAACGGGTACAAGGATCGCCCATCGGAATTTATCTTCAACTACGTGAAGCAGATGAATGTTCTGGCGGAGAAAGAGCCCGCCCTATTGGACCAATATCGGGCGCGGTTTGCAGAAACATTCGATTTCATCGAACGTGTATTCCCACACGGATTCAGACGGAACAGCAATGGCAAAGCGACGCCCAGAGCACGCTTTGAGGCCATCGCCGTTGGCTCACGCTTGGCCTTGTCCGAGCGCCCCACCCTCACCCATGAAGCTGTTGCTGACGTTCTTCCATGGTTGACAAGCGATGACTTCATCAAGGTCACGGGCTCGGATGGCGCCAATGCCATCGCCCGCCTCCGGGAGCGCACAGGGTTCGTACGCAATAAGCTTTTGAGGTGTGAATGAGCGCGCTCATCACCGGCTTTCAAGAACGACTGGCCGAAGTGGATGCCTATCTGGAGTTTCTCTCTGCGATGGAGATGTGCGCCCAGCAAGGTCCGCCTAGGCTGGAAGGCGCAAAGTTCCCAATCAGCGCACAGCAGCAACGCATTCTTTATTCGAGTGTGTACTTGCAACTGTATAACTTGGTCGAATCCACCATGTCGCGGTGTATTGAGGCAGTTACCGAGGCGGCCAAGGAAAATAATCGCTGGACGCCCTCTGATTTGAGCCAGTCACTTCGACGTGAATGGGTTCGGGTAATGGCCCGCACCCACGAAGAACTCACCCCGGATCATCGACTGGAGAGCGCACTTCATCTTTGCGATCACTTGGTTGGCTCACTACCCATTACCGAGTTTGTTATCGACAAGGGAGGCGGAGGCAATTGGGATGACCAAGCCATCGAAGCAATCAGCAAACGCCTCGGCTTCCAGTTAGTCGTGAGCGAGCCGGTGTACAGAGCAGTCAAGCGTCGATTTCAGGATGATCTGGGGCCACTCACTCTAGTAAAGCAGCTCCGAAATCGACTTGCACACGGATCTATTTCCTTCGCACAGTGTGCCGAGGATGTGACCGTCGCAAGGTTGGTCGATCTAAAAGTGAAGACGGTCGACTATTTGTGTGAGGTCGTTGGCTGCTTCAATGGATACCTTGATAGCTTCGAGTACTTACTTGCGGAACGGAGACCCGCATGATTAGCGAATCCACTGTTTTCTGTATTTCTCCCCCAAAAATCATGGGGGTGGATCTGTTCTGCGGCGTAGGAGGGCTCACTCACGGTTTGGTGCAGGGGGGCATTGAGATCACAGCAGGCTTCGATATCGACCCAAGTTGCAGATATCCCTTCGAAGCCAACAACGCAGCAGCCTTCGTTGAGTGTGATGTCGCGAACCTAACTGCGGAACAGATAACACCTTACTTTGTCGGAGCGGATGTCACGCTCCTGGCCGGCTGCGCACCTTGCCAGCCTTTTTCAACCTATAGCCGGAGTGGCCGGAATAGCGAGTACGAATCGCAATGGCCCTTGGTATCTGCGTTCGGACGTTTGGCGAAGAAGCTAAAGCCTGATCTCGTCACAATGGAGAACGTGCCGCAACTCGCCGACCATCCGGTTTTTGAACAGTTGCTCAAGAGCCTGGTGGGCTACAAGAAATGGTGGGCGGTCGTCGAGTGCTCATCAATAGGGGTACCACAGACACGAAAGCGACTCGTACTACTTGCATCAAGGCTAGGTAACAAGGGACTGAAATTGACGAAGGATGCCGTGCGCGATACAACTGTCCGGCACGTGATCGGCGCATTGCCGGCTATCCGAGCGGGTGAGAGCCATCCCGACGATGAACTGCACATGGCCCCCTCATTGAGCCCCTTGAATTTATCCCGAATTAAGGCATCTCGCCCTGGCGGGACATGGCGGGACTGGCCGTCAGAATTGCAGGCAACCTGCCACAAAAGGAAGACTGGAGCTACGTATCCAAGTGTGTATGGTCGGATGGAATGGGATCATCCAGCTCCAACGATCACCACACAGTGTTATGGCTATGGAAACGGTCGATTTGGGCATCCAGAGCAAGATCGAGCAATCTCACTACGAGAGGCAGCCATGCTCCAAACTTTTCCGGAAACTTATGCATTTGCTCCCGAGGGAGTGCCCATCAGATTCAATAAAATGGGGCGATTAATTGGCAATGCAGTGCCAGTGCGACTGGGCGAAGTGATCGCCAAGTCGTTAGTCGCGCACGTTCGAATATATTCTGGCCAAGAAAAAATTGAGAGCAAAAAAGGAGCTGAGTAATGGCTACGGTAGTTGGATTTATTAGTGAAAAAGGCGGCGTCGGAAAGACCACCGCTTGCTATCACATTGCAACTGCACTAAACCGCTTTGAAGGAAAGCGCGTCTTGGTCATTGATGCAGACTATCAGCGCGGGGGAATATCAGGCCGTTTTTTCCCCAAGCTAATTGAAGGATTCGGAACAGGCACACCGACAGGAACGACGCTATTCAACAAGTTTCAGCAGTTGTATAGCGCCTCACCTCAAACTCAGGACATAGACATTCACTCGTGCGGAGCAGGCATTGACTTGATCCCCGCAGACCCTCGATTATCTACGGTGTCTGTCGACAAGCTACCGAGCACAAACAACATACGAGAGAACAACATGTCACTTCTCTCGCACATGAAGACCATTGGCTTCGTGTTGAACGGGTTGCACCAAAGCTATGACTACATATTGATTGATTCACATCCAGAAGTCTCTGATGTGATGCGGGCAATTATCTATGTCGCAGATTATTGCGTATCACCGGTCAAACTGGATAGGCAATCCTCTATTGGAGTTGCAACCGTCATCGGCGAAATATCGAATGTCAACAATGACATATCAATGATTAGGCGATCACTTGGCGTCGAGGACAACTACCGTGACACCCTATTCTCTGGAGCAATCGGGATGATGGCGAGGGAGTATGGCGAAGAACTGAAGCAAAGCGAACAACTCGAATACAACAGACTACGTCGGTCTGGAGAAATATTCACAAACTACGTCACAGAAGGAGACGGATTGAGAATTGCGGCTGCGAATCGGCAGCCCGTATTCGATGTACCAGGAGCGAACGCTGCCAAACAAGCGGCCCAGTTCAGAGCCCTGACTAGAGAATTTATGCGGGAGTGTCCATGATCGATCTTGAGAAGTTGATTGAGTGGCTAGGTGTTGAGGGCGCCATCGCGGGCCTTGATGGCAGCGACCTCACAACGGCCGAACTCGGTGAATTGATACCTGATTTCAAACGTTCTGGTCACATTAAACTCAAGCGTCGTGATCTCATTCAGGCGTTGATAGAGCGAAAACGGCTTGATTTAATGAAGAAGCCAGAAGAGTTAATGGCGATGGATGCGGAATCTCTCAAGAGATACCTCCTATCCATCAAGGCTTCCAAGAAAGAAATTCTCGATTTACTGGAGTCCCTCGATATACGACCTGGGAGCGTGGCTAGGAACAATCTCACGGAATTCGCTGCTCGTGAGATCAGCGACATAGGCATGTACCGGCGGGTTGCCCAAGGCACCAAATGATGAATAGTGTGATGTCACCTGCAGCCAGTGGGGGACCACAAACCATTAGCCTAGCAGGGCATTGATATAATCGATCTCCCGTGCCAGCAAGGGTTTCGGTTGAATATAATTCACAAAACATAAACGACCTCCAATTGGCACGCACGGCCCGAAGGCGCTGAAGGACGGGCGCCGATACCTCCCTAAACCTCCGCCCCCGTGCCTGCCGCCGGGTCCATCCCCTCCGGCACGGCCAGGCCGGTGGGCTGCTCGGGGGGCAGGCCGCCTTCGGCGATCCAGTGATTGAGCTGAAAGACGTAGGCCATCACTTCGGCCACCACGGTGTACAGGGCAGCCGGTATCTGCTGCTCCAGCTCGCAGTGGGCATACAGGGCCCGGGCCAGCGGCGGCGCTTCGAGAATCGGCACGTTGTTGTCGCGAGCCAGTTCGCGGATGTTGGCGGCGATCAGGTTCATGCCCTTGGCGATGACGATCGGCGCGCCGGCCTTGTCGGGGTCGTACTTGAGGGCCACCGCATAGTGGGTCGGGTTGGTGACCACCACGTCGGCATTGGGCACCTGGGTCATCATGCGACGCCGGGACATTTCGCGCTGGGCGGCACGGATGCGTGCCTTGATCTGCGGGTCGCCTTCCTGCTCCTTCATTTCCTGGCGCACCTCTTCCTTGGACATGCGCAGTTTGCGACTGTATTCCCACAACTGGTAGGGCACATCGATGGCGGCGATCAGGGCCAGGCTGGTCACGATCAGCAATGTGGACAGCAGTACCAGGCTGGCAAAGTTGTCCATGCTCGCCTCAAGGGGCTGGAGCATCAACGCCAGCAGGTTGTCCCGCTCCCGCCACACTACCCACACCCCAACGCTGCCCACAAGCACCGCCTTGAGGCTGGCCTTGACCAGTTCGGCGAGGCCATGGGTCGAAAACATGCGGCCGAGCCCCTGCATGGGGCTCAACCGGGTGAGATCGAGCGTCAGCACCTTGGTGGAAAACACCCAGCCCCCCATCAGGAAGGGCGTGGCCAAGGCGCCGAGGACCAGCGCCAGAAGCAGTGGCGCCACGGTGAGCAAGGCATCCGTCGCCAGTTGCGACAGGATCTGGCCCATACCGCCCGGCTCGAAGGCCATCTTGCGTTCAAAGCTGAGCGCCGACTTGACGATCTGCATCATCCGGTGCCCGCCCCAGCTGCCAAGCACATACAGCCCGGTCACCCCAACCATCAGCAGGATGAAGGTGGCGAGCTCGCGCGAATGGGGAACCTGCCCTTCTTCCCGGGCTTGTTCCAGTCTTCGTCCTGAGGCTGGTTCTGTCTTTTCGAGGTCGCTGTCGTCAGCCACGGGCAGCCCGGCGGTAGTTCAGATGGGCGAACGATACGCGCCCGCAGGCACAGCCGAGCGGGCAAACAGACGGGGATTGGCGTGGCTATTCCGCGGAGAAGGGCTCAGGCCCGGACAGGTCTGTCAGCATGAAGGCCGGCCACCCAGGAGTGCCCGCAGTGCCGCGGTTTCCCGCTGGAGTTCGGCCAGCTGCGCGCTGAGCAACAGCAACTGATCCTCCATCAGACCGAGAATCTCGCGGCAGGCCTGCACAGGGCTGCCCGCCAGCACCCGGGTGGTGTCGATCCGGGCCTGCAACTCGGCAAGCACCCCTTCCTGACCTTGGTGCAGGGCGATGAACTGATGCAGAGCGTTTTCCCGGGCCTGGAAAAAAGCCGCCGGGTCGTGCTCCGCCAGATGCTTCCAGTAATCGAAATCGAAACTGCCCATGCACCCTCCTCCTGCCGGATCAGGGCCGCAACGCCGAAACGGCGTCGGGCAGGGGCAGTCAGGAATAATCCTAACCGAGCCCTGCCCGCAGATGAGCGGCGTACGTCACGCCCTTTTGTTTCTGAGTGTGACGCCGTCGCACAAGTCGCGAATGGCGGGATGTGTGCCCTAGGCAGCCAGCGCCGGCGCCGCCATGTGAGCCAGCAACGCGCGACGGGACACCCCGCGCGTATCGCCCATGGCACCGAGCAATTCCTTCATGTCGAGAATCAGCACAATCTGGCCGTTCGACAGGGTCGTCACGCCGGCGACACCCTTCGGACGGAAATCGTCGAGGGACTTGATCACCGCGTCTTCGCGGCCAGCAAAACTGTCGATCGCCAGGATGAAGCTCTGATCGGCGCTTTGCATGAGCACACCGTATTCCGGCGTCTGCACCGCGTCCCAGCCCAGCAGCGTGGTCAAGGGCATGATCGGCAGAACTTCACCACGTACGACCATCGTTGCCCGGCCGCCCACTTCCTGAACCTCGACCGGATCGATGGGCAGGATTTCACGGACCATGGACAGGGGTACGGCAAAAGGCTGATCACCCAGGCGCACCAGCAGCACAGGCAGGATCGCCAGTGTCAGCGGCAGGCTGATGATGAAGGTGGTGCCCTTGCCAAGGCTGGAGCGGATGTCGATGGAGCCGTTGAGCTTCTGGATGTTGGTCTTCACCACATCCATGCCGACCCCCCGACCGGACACGTCGGACACCTGGCTGGCCATCGAGAAACCGGGCAGGAACACCAGATTAAAGCTCTGGCGCTCATCCATGGTGTTGGCTTCCTCATCGGTGATGAGGCCCTTCTGGACGGCCTTGGCACGCAGTTTTTCGGCATTCATGCCGCGCCCGTCGTCGGCCACCAGAATCACGATGTGATCGCCTTCCTGACGGGCTTCGAGACGGACGTTGGACTTCTCGGGCTTGCCGTTGGCGAGGCGCTCCTGGGTCTCTTCGACACCGTGATCCACCGCGTTGCGGATCAGGTGGATGATCGGATCGGACAGATCCTCGATCATGGTCTTGTCGATTTCGGTTTCCTCACCCGACAGCACCAACTCCACGTCCTTGCCCAGGTTGCGGGCCAGGTCACGGGCGATGCGCGGGTATTTCTGGAACAGGCGACCGATGGGCTGCATGCGCGTCTTCATGACCGCGTTCTGCAGATCGGAGACCAGCAGGTCAAGCTGACTCACCGCCAAGTCGAGGGCATGCAGGGTTTCGGTGTCGCTGCGGCCATTGAGGATGTCGCTGCGCAGCGCGTTGAGCCGGTTCTTGGTCAGGCCGATTTCGCCCGACAGGTTGAGCACCTGATCGAGGCGCGAGGTATCCACACGAATCGAATTGTCGCGCTGCTTTTCGCTTTCACGACGACCGATCGGGCCGGAGGCGCCCGGCTTGTCGGTAACACGCCGACCGACTGCCGCCTTGATGATCTGCTCGGGGCTCTTGCTGGCCAGATCTTCATTGGTCTGGTGCATCGGCAACGGCGGGGCAGCTTCGATCGTGACGGGGGCAACGGCAACGGGCGCTACCGCCGATGCGGAGCCCGTAACCGACTCGAAGAGCACGTTCCAGTCCAGACCGTCGGCGGAGGCCGGTGCCGCCGGCGCCATCTTCTGGACAACCGGTGCAGCACTGACAACAGGAGCGGGGGCAGGTGCCGCGTGACCGCTGGACAGGTTGCCGGCAATCGCCTGGCGCAGACTCTCGATCAGGTACGGATCGGCTGCCGTCGGCTGCACTCCCTGTTCGAGATAACCAAACATGTCACGCACGGAGCCGGTCGACGACAGGATCACGTCCATCACTTCGGGCGTGATCGCCAACTCGCCGTTACGCAGCTTGTCGAACAGGTTCTCGGTCAGGTGGCACAGGGTGACCAGTTCGGCCGCATTCAGGAACCCCGCACCGCCCTTGATGGTGTGAAAGCCGCGAAAGATGTCATTGAGCAGCCCTTTGTCATTGGGGGTGCGCTCCAGATCCACCAGCTTGTTATCCACTCCCGACAGGAGATCTCCCGCTTCCACGAGAAAGTCCTGCAGTAGGTCTTCCATCCCGCCAAAATCGCTCATTGCATTCGCTCCTTGCGGGCTCGCCCGCTACGGCCTGATCAGAAGCCCAGGCTTTCCAGCAGGTCGTCCACCTGTTCCTGGTTGGATACCACGTCGTCACGCCCCACTGCATTGATGACCGGTCCGTTCATCAGGCCATCCGGCGCCTCGGCTTTTTTCTCGGCGGGCATGGCCTCGATCAGCACCTGCAACAACTGCTGCTCAAGCCCCTGGGCCAGATCGACAACCTTCTTGATCACCTGCCCGGTGAGATCCTGGAAGTCCTGCGCCATCATGATTTCCATCAGCTGGGCATTGGTCTCCCGGCTACCGGTAACGACGGAACCCAGAAATTCACGGGTTTCACCGGCCAGCACGCGGAATTCTTCCGGACTGAGCTGATTGGCGTAAAGCTTGTCCCAGCGACTGCGCAAGGCCACGGCACCAGCCTCGGCCCGATCCTGGATCGGCTTGGCGATATCGGTGGCGTTGAGCACCTTGCTCGCCGCCTGCTCGGTCATCTCGGCGATATAGGTGAGGCGCTGGCGTGCATCGGGAATGGCGTGGGCCGCTTCCTGCAGGCTGCGGTCGTAACCCAGTTCCCGCAAGGTATCGTGCAGCTGACGTGTCATCACACCAATCCGGTTGAAGACGGCATTGCAACTGTGGGCCATACCGGCGCCGTCGTCGGCGGACGACGCCCCTTCGTGGCTGGCCGAGTAATCACTCGACACCGCATCGAAGAGGGCCTGCAGGTCATCGTCATCCCCCTGGCCACCGGCCTGCGAAACCACCTCGAGACGCGGCGGGGAAATGCTTGCGGCAGGCGTGCCGGACATGCTGTCGAAGAGGGCCTGCAGATCGTCGCTATCGCCCGATTCGTCAAATTTGAGACGTTTTACCATGATGGAGCTCCGTCTTGTCGGCGGCCGTCAGGCGGCCTTCTTGCCCATCTTTTCGAAGATCTTTTCGAGCTTCTCGGAGAGGGTGCCTGCCGTGAAGGGCTTGACGATGTAACCGCTGGCGCCGGCCTGGGCCGCTGCGATGATGTTTTCCTTTTTCGCCTCGGCAGTAATCATCAAGACCGGCAGATGCTTGAGGGACGGTGTCGCGCGAATGTTCTGGAGCAGGGTCAGCCCGTCCATGTTGGGCATGTTCCAGTCGGTGACGACGAAATCGAAAGGCAGCGAATTGAGCTTCTGCAGCGCAACCTGACCGTCCTCGGCTTCATCCACGTTGGTAAAGCCGAGTTCCTTCAACAGGTTGCGGACAATTCGCCGCATGGTCGAAAAGTCATCGACAACGAGAAATTTCATTTTGGGGTCCGACATGTTGTTGATCTCCGTTCAGTCCCGGTAAGCCCGCATCAGCAGGGGGCGCAGGGTTTCCGCCAGGATGTCGGCATCGAACTTGGCGACATAGGCGTCGACGCCGACACTCTTGCCCATCGCCCGATTGGCCTCCGACGACAGGGACGAATGCATGACTACCGGAATGCCCTCGAAACGGGCATCCGCCTTGATGTTGCGGGTGAGCACGTAGCCGTCCATCTCGGGCATTTCCGCATCCACCAGAATAAGGTTGAGTTCTTCACGCAGGCTGACGCCGCGCTGATGGGCATGCGTTGCCATGCCTTCAAGGCGCGTCCAGGCCTCGAGCCCGTTGAGGGCATGCTTGTGCTTGACACCAAGCTTGTCGAGCGTTTCGGCGATTTTCTTGCGGGCCACGGCAGAGTCATCCACGAAGAACAGATTTACTTCATGGTCGCCTTCCAGCGGATGAATGTGCCCGACGACAGCCTCGCCAAAGGTGCTGGCCAGAATGGTTTCCACATCGAGAATGGATACCAGCTTGCCGTCCTGCAGTTCGGTAATGGCGGTGATGAAGTGGTGGCCGGACGAGGTGACGTTGTCGGGTGCGCGCACCTTGTCCCATTCCACGCGGATGATGCGATCCACCTCGTGAACCAGAAAACCCAGGGTCCGCTTGCTGTACTCGGTCACCATCATCGAACTGCCAAGGGGCTCACCCGGCTCGGCGATATCCATGACCTTGGCCAGCGCCAGCACGGGAATCACGTTGCCACGCAGGGAAATCAGGCCCTCGACCCCGGGCGGCATGTTCGGCGCCTTGGTGATGAAGGGCGCCCGCGACACCTCGCGCACCTTGAAGACATTGATCCCGAAGATTTCCTGCGTTCCCAGGGAGAACAGCAGGATTTCCATCCGGTTCGAACCCGCCAGCTTGGTACGGGCATCGACGGCTTCAAGCAGCCCTCGGTCGACACGATCCATGTTCATCATGCTCCTCTTTGCTCAGGCAGGCTTGGCGACGGCGGCGCGCTGGGTAATCAGGCGACGCAGCACTTCTGCCAGACGTTGCGGCTCGAATTTGGCCACGTACTCATCAACTCCGACCGACCGACCAAGCTGCTGGTTGGACATGCCCGAGAGGGACGAATGCATGATCACCGGCACCCCCTCGAAGCGCGGATCAGTCTTGATCATCTTTGTCAGGATATACCCGTCCATTTCCGGCATTTCCACATCGGTGAGAATCAGGGCGACGAGGTCCTTGACCTTGCGCCCCGATGCCGACGCGTAGCTCGCCAACTTCTCGAGCTCATCCCAGGCGGCCCGTCCATTCACCGAGCCGACATAACGCACACCAAGCACATCCAGCGTGCGCTCGATCTGCTTGCGGGCAACCGATGAATCATCGGCAAAATAAACGGTGATGGGCTCTTCTGCAACGATCGGCTCGATGCCCTTGAACAGGAATTCGTCATCGTAGCGCGTGGTTTCGGAAAGCACTTTCTCCACGTCCAGCAACATCACCAGCTTGGGCCCGGGGAGCTCGGTCACGGCGGTCACGAGGCCGCCCAGGTTGGCCGTCAGCATTTCCGGCGGCACCCGCATCTGCGACCAGTCGAGGCGCAGGATGGTATCCACTGCTTCAACTAGGAAGCCCTGGGTGTGGCCGTTGTATTCGGTCACGATCATGATCTCGCGGGGGCTGTCGGTGCTCATCCCGGCATACTTGGCCAGATCGACCACCGGCACCAGCACGCCGCGCAGACTGACCATACCCTCCACCGAGGCCGGCATTTCCGGCGCAGCGGTGATGGGCGGTGTGCGCATCACTTCACGGACCTTGAAAACGTTGATCCCGAAGGTTTCGCGCCGCCCGGTACGGGGATCCATGCCGAGGGTGAACAGGAGGATCTCGAGCTTGTTGGTGCCCGCCAGCCTGGTTCGTGCGTCAATGTTCTTGAGAAGTTCGGACATGCTCTATCTCCGTCGCAGACCACCTGCCATCCTGATGGTGCAGGCCCCGACCTGAGAACAATATCGGCGGGGGACAAACAATCTTGAGGGCCGAAAAACGCGTAGTCGCAATCACGCGAAACGAAAAACGGCCCGTTTGCGGGCGGGCCGAACACTCATGGGGGAAGCGCTGCCGCCCCGTCGAATCAGGCCCGGTAGCCGATCCGGAAACCACCCCAATGGCGGCCATTCACATAAACGGGAGCCGAGATGTCGTGCATGATCTCGCCGGTATCGCGGCGGTAAGTCTGGATCAGGAAGGGCATCTCGTGCTTGCCGCATTGCTTGCCAACCGGGTCGTCAAAGATCCGCTTGGTCCGGTTGCCGACGAAGTCCTTCGCGTAGTCGCCCGTCAGCGCCAGGGAGAAGCGTTTGTTATGGGTCGGCACGTAACCGTTGCGATCAGTTCCGATCGCATAGACCATTTCGGGATTGCCATCCAGCAGGCGTTCCTGCAGCAGAGGAAAGAGGCGGTCAGCCAGGGCGTCGAAACGCGTGCCGTACTTCTGCGGCCGGGTATTCGGCACGGGTTTGTAAGCATCGTCGAAGAGATCGGCTTCACCAGCTTGTCCGCTGCTGACGGCCTGTTCCAGCAACATGCCGATCTGGCGTGCAGCCTCGCGGACAATATCGGGCATTTTCTTGTGGGCCAGCATCGCCTGCTCGCCCGCCGCACCGAGTTTGAAGACCCGGCTGATTTCCTTCAGATTGACCGCCAGCCCGCTCAGACTGGTCGCTTCATCAAGGGTCTCCCGGGCGCCTTCCGAATTGCGGCCAACCATATCCATGATCTGCCGCACGTGACCGACGATATGGTCGGCCTCGCGGCTGTGGGCGTTGATGGCGGCTGCGATGGCATCCACCTTCTCCATCGTCTGCTGGGCGCCTTCGTTGATTTGCTGCAGGGAGCCCGCGGCCTTCTGGGCCAGGGCGGCCCCGGCATGCGCCTGGGCGCTGCCGGCATCGATCGACGCAATGGCGCTACGGGTTTCATTCTGAATTGCCGCAATCATGGTGCTGATCTCGGTCGTCGCCGTAGATGTCCGTTCCGCCAGCTTGCGCACCTCGTCCGCCACAACAGCGAAACCACGCCCCTGCTCGCCGGCCCGCGCCGCCTCGATGGCCGCATTGAGGGCCAGCAGGTTGGTCTGGTCGGCAATTTCACGGATCACCTTGACGATGCCACTGATCGCCTCGGAACGCTCGCCCAGGGCCGAAATGACTCTGGCAGAGTCCTCTACCGAACGGGCGATCTGCTCGATCTCCCGGGACGCGCTGGTCACGACCTCCGCGCCCTTCACGGACAACTCACGTGCCACCTGGGCATTGGAAGCGGTCTGGCTGGCATGATCGGCCACCGCATTGACGCCGGAGGTCATTTGCTCGATGGCCGCCACCATGCTTTCGGCGGCGTCCTTCTGGTTGCCGGAGCCTTCCGCCACACGCCCCGCATGACCAGACAGCATGTCCGCCGCCTCGGAGACCCGCTGGGCGTCGAAGATGACTTTGCCGACGATCCCCTGGAAGGTGCCGATAAGCTCGTTGAAAACGGCCCCGACTTCGCCGACCGGGCTAGCGGAAACCGGTGCACGACGGGACAGGTCGCCATCTTTGTGCATGGCCTGGATCGTGTCCCGCAGTGCCTGGAGAGGCTGTACGAAGACGCCCCGCAGCACCACCAGACACCCCACCCCGACAAGGACACCGAGCGCACCGCAAGCCCCGGCCAGCGCCACGGACAGAGGCAGGCCGAAGAGCAGGGAAATACCTGCACTCCCTCCCGCAACAACCAGCCCCATGAATAAAGAAATGAGATGAATCTGCATGATCTCCGGCCAACTCCACAAGTAGGAATGGGAGCAGAGCGGCACTCAAGCCCTCTCCCGGAAGCCGGCACACCCTAAAGCGCCGACATCGTAGCCCGACACCAAAAACAAACAGGCGCCAATAGCTTCGAGGCACATATCGGCCGGCCCGGGACGAACTTTAAGAAGGGGCGTTTGCTTCTGCGTGCAAACCGCACAGGGCGCTTACTTGAACCCGTCCATGCTCCGTTCGGCCAGACGGAACAGCACGTCCACCCGATTGCCTGCACCGCTGTAGCGGACATCCTCGCAAACCCGGAGAAGCAGGGGAATACCCCGGCCATGTCCCTTCAGCATGTCTTCACCGGTGGGTTCTTCGAAGGCGGACTGGAGCTGCTCTTCGTGATCGAAACCCGGCCCGGTGTCAGCGCAACCGATATGCAGCACCGGCGACTCACTGGGGCTCTGACGCAGAGTCAGCTCAAACTCCACGGCTCCGGCTGAGAGACGGGAGAGACGACGCGTCCGCTCGTCCAGGAAGACATCCATGCCCTCGGCGCCCGCCTTGAGGGACGACGGCAGGCGCAGCAAGCCGTGATCGAGGGCATTGTTGAAAAGCTCTGACAGCACCAGAAAGAGCCGCCCGGCGAAGGGACGCACGCCTTCAAACTGCTCGATTGCGCCAAGAATGAGCGGCACCGCGTCGAGACGCTTCAGGTCGGCAGCACCGAGGCGCAACACAAGGCGCCAGTCGCTGGCCGTAGAGGATGTGGACGTTTCGCCCGATGGCACGGCGGGCACCGGCTGCGGGGTATCGGTGAGGGCGATCTGGGCAATCGAGATATCGTCCCGGGGCGGCTTGCCCCCGGTGAGACGATGAACGATCTCGGTCAGACGTGGCAGGCGCAACTCGGCCGTAAGCCCGCCAAGCGCATCGCCCAGGCCATCGACACCGAGAGCCTGCTCTTCGGTGTCTTCGAGTTCGATCAAGCCATCGGAAAACAGCAGCAGGTGATCGTGGGGATTGACCACATGGGTATCGACGGTGCCGTCGAACTCATCGTCATCCACCACGCCGAGGGGAAAGTGATGGCGATTGAAATGCAGGCGCACACCGCCATCGGGGCAAATCAGCAGCGGGCCGGGATTGCCACCGTTCCAGACCGTCACATAACGTTCGCGGAAATTCACCGCCACCAGGGTGGCGGCAATGAAACGGTCCACCGGCAGCAGGGCGCGCACCTTGCTGTTGATTTCCCGGGCGATGGCATCGATGCCGAAGCCACGCTCGGTCATGCGGTAAAAAGGCGCAGTAACCGGCAGCACATTGAGCGAGGCCGCCAGGCCATGGCCCGCCCCGTCGGCCAGCAATACGTGGAGCACATTGCCCGGGGTACGGGCAGCAGCGATCAGATCACCGCTGAACTCGGCCGCCGAAGCGATCCAGTGGGAAACAGCCGGGTCACCAAGGGCCTCCCTGTTGATCAGGCGCTCCATGACGAAGCGCGCCAGGCGCTGCTCCTCCTCCTGCAGGCTGCGGTAACGGGCCAGTTCGCGATTGCGCGCCTCGGCCTGCCACTGCATCGCCTTGAGGCGCAGGATCACGCCAAGCTTGGCGTGGAGCATCTGCCGGGATGCCGGCTTGCACAAATAGGCGTCGGCGCCGGCCTCAAGGGCACGCATCTGGGTTGCCTCATCGAGACTTCCCGTGAAGACCAGGCTGGGGATCCAGCTTCCGTCCGTTCGCGCCCGCACCGTTTGCAACAGTTCGATGCCATCCATCCCCGGCAAACCAACGTCCGTCATCAGGACGTCCGGGTAAGCCTGGGCAATATGCTCGAGCGCTTCGTCGGCGGTACTGACACAGGCAACCCGATGACCAAGGGCCATCAAGTCCCGGCGAATCAGGAAAAGATCGTCGGGATTGTCGTCAACAACAAGAATGAAGAGAGATTCGGCGTCGTGCTGCGCCACCGTCAAACAATCGGAAAGAGCTTGCCGAAATTGGCGATATCGAGCACTTGGCGCACGCTGCCCTTGGCATTTGCCAGAGACACCGTTTTGCCGGACGTCTTCGCCTTGTCCCGTAGCATCAGCAACATGCCGAGGGCGGAACTGTCGAGATAGGCCACATTACCAAGGTCTACCGCCACCTCGGTGGTGCCTGGACTGCCCAATGCCCGATCGACCGCATCGCGGAATTCCCGGTGGGAGTTGAAATCAAAACGCCCGGAGAGCTGAATCCTGGCCTGACTCTGCTGGGTGCTGACACTGGTATCCATTCTTATTGCCTCTTTATGCCTGTCTAATACCACTCAGCCGGCTAAGCCGGCCGTTCCCTCAACCTATGCCTTCATGCTGCGCCGCTCCGAACCCCGGAGACGCGCCAGCACACGCAGCCCTACATCCTTCAACGGAGCCACTTCTTCAAGGGCGCCGATGGCGGCGGCCTCCCGCGGCATGCCATAAACCACGCAGGAATCCTGATCCTGCCCTATCGTCCATGCCCCGGCCTGGCGCATTGCCAGCAAACCCTGGGCACCGTCCTTGCCCATGCCGGTCAGGATCACGCCAAGGGCATTTGCCCCAACCTGGCTGGCCGCGGAATTGAACAGAACATCCACGGCCGGACGATGCCGATTCACAGGCTCAGCCTGGGAAAGCTCACACACGTAAATCCCGGCACTGCGGCGAACCGACAAATGGGAATGACCAGGTGCCAGATAGGCTGTCCCGGGCAAAACCTTCTCGCCGTGCTCAGCCTCTTTCACCCGCAGGCGGCACAGTCCATCCAGCCGCTTGGCAAAGGACGCCGTGAACATTTCCGGCATGTGCTGCACGATAAGAATGCCGGGCATTTGTTCTGGCATGGAACATAGCACTTCCTTGATCGCCTCGGTGCCACCGGTCGAGGCGCCAATCAGCACCAAACGGTCGTGCAAAACCCGTTCCGGGAGCCCTCCCGAGACCCCGCCAGACAGGCTGGAGGGCTCGTGCAGCAAGGGTTTCGAGGAAAACGGGGAGGCTGCCGAAACCCTTGGTCTGGCACTGTAGGCCGCCCTCACCTTGTCACAAATTTCTACACGATAGCTTTCGATTCCCCCCACGGAATCCAGCTTCGGCTTGGGCAAAAAATCCACCGCACCCAGTTCGAGCGCCTGCAGCGTCGCCTCGGAGCCCCGCTTGGTCAGGCTGGAAATCATCACTACGGGCATCGGCCGGAGCCGCATGAGGCGCGCCAGAAAGTCCAGCCCGTCCATCTTCGGCATCTCTATATCGAGGGTGAGCACATCCGGATTGAGAGTCTTGATCAACTCCCGCGCGGCGATGGGATCGGGAGCAACACCGACCACTTCCAGATCGGGGGCCGAGTTGATCACTTCCGACAACACGCTACGCATAAGCGCCGAATCATCGACGACAAGAACCTTGATTGCCATACCTTGCTTCCAGTTGCGGACGGGGCAGCCCCATCAACCAAATAGTTCGATGTCACCCTGCACATTGTCGCGTCGAAGTCGGGCTTCATATTCACGCTCGCGTGCAATAAGCGTGTCATTCTTCACGCGAACCAGCTTTTTCATCATGACCCGACCGCTGACCGGAAAGAAATAAACCTTTCGCGGATAAATGTCGAGCAGATCCTGAGCCACGATGGGTATGCGTTCAGTATTAAGATAGTTGAGCACGAACTCCGAATTCTTCTCTCCCACCTGGGCCTGGGTAAGGCTGGCGAGCACCTTGCCGCCACCAAACACCTTGGCCTCCAGGCTGCTGCGCCGCGCGCCCAGCTTGAGCAGATGATTCAGCAGGACCTCCATCGCATAAGCCCCGTAACGTGCCGACGAGGAAAGGACGCTGGGTTCGCCACCGTTTTCCGGCAGCATGAAGTGATTCATCCCGCCAAGCCCCTTGTCGCGGTCTCGCACGCAAGCGGTAACGCAGGATCCGAGCACCGTTACCAGCACGATGTCGGAAGTGGTGACGAAGTATTCGCCCGGCAGAACCTTGACGGCGTCGCAGTCGAAGGTACGGTCGAAATAGCGATTGGTCGCCATATGTTCCACATAGCCAGGCTCATCGCGCACGGGCATCCGTCCTCTCATAAACGGTCCGCCCGAGGGAACGGAAGATGTCGGCCGCGTGCAGGAAACTCTCCGAGTGCCCGGCAAACAACAAGCCCTCTGGCTTGAGCATGGGCATGAAACGCTTGAGTATTTCGTGCTGGGTCGGCTTGTCGAAATAGATCATCACGTTACGGCAGAACATCACGTCAAAAGGCCCCTGCACCGACCATGTCTTGTCGAGCAGGTTGATCCGCTTGAATTCGATCAGGCGCTGCAACTCGGGCCGCACCCGCGCAAAACCGGCCTGCCCCCCAGTCCCCTTCAGAAAGAAACGCTGCATCCGCTCCTTCGAGAGACGATCGACCCGATCCATTCCATAAACGCCCTTTTCAGCCGTCGCAAGAACGTTCGTATCGATATCGGTAGCAATGATCTGTACCGGTGGCGTCAGCGTGTTGAAGGCTTCGCAGGCGGTAATGGCGAGGCTGTAAGGCTCTTCGCCGGTGGACGCGGCGCTGCACCAGATCCGGAAGGTTGGCCTCCCGCCGTGCTTCTTCAGACGCTCGGCAAGAATGTCGAAGTGGTGCGCTTCGCGGAAGAAGGAGGTCAGGTTGGTGGTAAGGCTGTTGACGAAGGTTTCCCACTCCTGGGGATCGCGCTGAGCCCGGTCCAGATACTCGGCGAAGGTCCGGTCTCCCCGCGCCCGCAGGCGCCGGGCCAGCCGGCTGTAAACCATGTCCTGCTTGATGGGCGACAGGGAGATGCCCGCATGCTTGTAGATCAGCTCCCGCACCCGCTCGAAATCTGCGCTGGAAAACTGAAACTCCCGCTCCGGCGCCGGCAGGACCGGGCTGCGGATCACCGGAGGTGCCGGACGCGCAGTCACGGCAGGACGTGCGCCTCCTGCCGGGGAAACCAGGGAACTACGGGGAAACAGTTTTTCTGACATGGCGGGGCTTTCTAGAACTCTTCCCATTCATCATCGACATCCACCCCGGATCCACCGCCGGCCCGGCGAACCTTGGGCAGGGGAGCCGCCGCCCGTGGAGCGGCCGGGCGGCTGGTCCGCTCCGGCAAACGGGCAACATTGTCGGGAACGACCGGCACCATGGCAGGTGCAGCGCCGCCGGATTGCAGCCGGAACATCGCCACGGAACGAACGAGGCTCCTGGACTGATCTTCCAGGCTTTCAGCGGCTGCGGCCGCCTCTTCAACCAGCGCCGCGTTCTGCTGCGTCACTTCGTCCATCTGACCCACCGCCTGCGTCACCTGCTCGATGCCACTGCTCTGCTCGGCACTCGCTTCGGCAATCTCGGTCACCAGCGCCGACAACCGCTGGAAGTTCGACACCACATCTTCCATCGTCTGCCCGGCTTCATTGACCAGCCGCGCACCGTCTTCCACCTTGTCCACACTGTCGGCGATCAGGGCCTTGATCTCCCGTGCTGCCTGCGCACTGCGCTGGGCCAGGCTGCGTACTTCGCTGGCCACCACTGCAAAACCGCGGCCCTGCTCGCCGGCCCGGGCCGCTTCGACCGCCGCGTTGAGCGCCAGAATGTTGGTCTGGAAGGCGATCGAATCAATCACCCCGATGATGTCGGCGATCTTCTTCGAGCTTTCCTGGATCGAACCCATGGTGCCCACCACCCGGCTCACCATCGCCCCGCCCTGCTCCGCCACTTCGTTGCTGGCGTTGGCCAGCTCCTTGGCCTGACGTGCGTTGTCCGCGTTCTGCTTGACCGTCGCGTTCAGCTGCTCCATCGAGCTCGCCGTCTCTTCGAGGCTGCTCGCCTGTTCTTCGGTCCGCGCCGACAGATCCGAGTTGCCCGCCGAGATCTCCTGCGCCGCCACGTTGATCGATTCGGAGGCTTCCTTGATCTGCCCCACCACTTCGCGCAGACGTTCGACGGTGGTGTTGGTGTTGTCCTTCAGTTGGCCAAAGGTGCCGCCATAGTCCGCGGTGATCGTCTCGGTCAGATCGCCCTTGGCAATCGCATTGAGCACCCGGGCCAGATCGTCGAGACTGCCAGCCAGGCCTTCCATGAGATTGTTGATACCACTGGAGAGATCGCGGAAGAATCCCGTCTTGCCCTCGGTCTCCAGACGGGCAGAGAAGTCACCTTCTGCCGCCGCGGCTACGATGGCCTGGATTTCGTTCTCGGCCGCCAGCTCGTCGGTGCGGTCACGCCACTCGCCCACCGAGCCGAGACGCTCACCGGTCGCGCTGACAATCGGGCTGGTGACCACATCGAAGATGCGTCCGCCGATGGTCATCTGGGTGCGGGTGATCTGGGTCAGCGCAGCCAGTCGCTGCAACGCAGCGGCCGGATCGGGGTAAAGCTGACCGATGGAACTGCCGACGAAGCTGTCGGTACTGAAGCCCGGAGCATGATTGCGGATCACGCCTTCGATACGGCGGATCGTCTTGAGCAGTGCAGGATTGGCGTAAAGGACCCTGCCGCTCATGTCGGCAATCCGCACATTGGTTTCCACGGTATCCAGGCCAACCTTGATCTGTGCCATCTCGTCGGAAACGATCTTCGCCGCAGCAACGTCATAGCCCAGGCGGGTCTGCATGGCCTCAAGCCCATCCATCACGCGGCCGATCTCGTCAGTGCGCCCTGTCGCGATGGCCGTATGGAAGTTGCCCTCGGCGATCTGCTGAAACACCGCCACGGCATCCCGCAGGGGACCGACGATCCGGCGCACCAGCCACCAGGCCAGCCCCACGGCCAGCAGGGCAGCCAAAACCACCCCGATAACGGTCAGGGTCAGCGCTTCCTTGAAGGTCGACACCGCGCCCTGACGCTGCTCTTCGGCACGGCCGATCTGGTAGCTCTGCAAGGCATGCCCGCTCTCGATCGCGAGCTTGAAGCGGGGATTTACCTCACTGATGATCAGACGGTTGGCTTCCTCATACCGACCACCAGCCAGGGCATCACGGGCGGGCCGCAAGCCCTTCGTCAGTAGCGAATCCAGAGCATCTGAAAAAGTTTTGAACAGCGCCTGCTGTTCGGGGGGTTCTGCCCCCACGTAAACGGCATAAGCCTTTTTCAGGCTTTCCGCCTCAAGCACGGCCTTGTCGAAGGCATCGGTATGCGCGGTCAAGGGGTGGTCATGCATCTTGCTCGCCGGATTTTCCGGGGCATGCAAGAGGCCCAGAAGCGTCTGGGCCCGGGATTCGCTCATGGCAAGCTCGATCTGGGCAAGCTCAACCGTGGGCTTCAGACGACGGTTGAAAAAGGAATCCAGGCTGTCATTTGCACCAGCCAGCTTGGATACGCCTATGTATCCCTGCCCCATGACAATCAGCGTGAGCACCGCCAGGGACAAGAGGATGGCGCTGCGCACCTTCAGGTGGGCCAGCACCTTCCCAAGCTGCCCGAACAGGCCTGCCTTGACAACTTTACCATCCCGTATCGCCAGGCTACCGGCCTTGCCGTCCCGGAACAGGGCATAGGCCGCATCTGCCGCCTGGATATCCTCCCGGCGAGCCTTGCGACGCACTGACATGAAGCCGGACACCTGCCCCGCCTCCACGATGGGTGCGGCATGTGCCTCGACCCAGTAGTGATCGCCGTTCTTGCACCGGTTCTTCACCATGCCAACCCACGGGCGCCCTGCCTTGAGGGCCTGCCACATATCGGCAAATGCCTCCACCGGCATATCCGGATGGCGAACGATGTTGTGGGGCCGCCCCAGCAATTCTTCTTCCGTGAAACCGCTGATCGCAATAAAGTCACGGTTGATGTAGGTAATCTGCCCCTTGAGATCGGTCTTCGAGACGATCAGGGTTTGGTCGCCCAGCTCGATTTCCCGCTGGGTCACTGGCATGTTTATTTTCATCTCACGTCCCCTCTGGACCAGGCTTTCACTCTCAACACCTCATCAAACCGTCAGAACTCTTCCCACTCGGCGGCCGCCAGATTGGCACCACCATGCTTGACCTTCGGCATGGGCGCACCAACCTTGGGATGATTTCCTCCACGAGCAGGAAGGACCGAGACCGTGGCCCGGACGGGGCTTCGCATCACGCCCGGTCGTGGGGCCGGCGCCCCATCGCGTGACCCGGACTCACTGCCGCGCGCTGCGGCCGAGAGCTGGAACATGGCCACCGAGCGCACCAGGGCCTGAGACTGCTCTTCCAGGCTTTCAGCGGCTGCGGCCGCCTCTTCAACCAGCGCCGCGTTCTGCTGCGTCACTTCGTCCATCTGACCCACCGCCTGCGTCACCTGCTCGATGCCACTGCTCTGCTCGGCACTCGCTTCGGCAATCTCGGTCACCAGCGCCGACAACCGCTGGAAGTTCGACACCACATCTTCCATCGTCTGCCCGGCTTCATTGACCAGCCGCGCACCGTCTTCCACCTTGTCCACACTGTCGGCGATCAGGGCCTTGATCTCCCGTGCTGCCTGCGCACTGCGCTGGGCCAGGCTGCGTACTTCGCTGGCCACCACTGCAAAACCGCGGCCCTGCTCGCCGGCCCGGGCCGCTTCGACCGCCGCGTTGAGCGCCAGAATGTTGGTCTGGAAGGCGATCGAATCAATCACCCCGATGATGTCGGCGATCTTCTTCGAGCTTTCCTGGATCGAACCCATGGTGCCCACCACCCGGCTCACCATCGCCCCGCCCTGCTCCGCCACTTCGTTGCTGGCGTTGGCCAGCTCCTTGGCCTGACGTGCGTTGTCCGCGTTCTGCTTGACCGTCGCGTTCAGCTGCTCCATCGAGCTCGCCGTCTCTTCGAGGCTGCTCGCCTGTTCTTCGGTCCGCGCCGACAGATCCGAGTTGCCCGCCGAGATCTCCTGCGCCGCCACGTTGATCGATTCGGAGGCTTCCTTGATCTGCCCCACCACTTCGCGCAGACGTTCGACGGTGGTGTTGGTGTTGTCCTTCAGTTGGCCAAAGGTGCCGCCATAGTCCGCGGTGATCGTCTCGGTCAGGTCTCCCCGTGCGATGGCGTTGAGCACCCTGGCAATGTCCTCCAGACTGGTAGCGACGATGCCCATCAGGTTATTCATGCCCTCCGACAGGGTCGCGAAGAAGCCGGCCTTGCCGTCGAGGGTCAGACGCCGTGCAAAGTCGCCGGCGACTGCGGCCTGCAGCAAATCGGCCAGTTCCTGCTCAATCCGGACTTCGTTAGTCCGATCCAGCCATTCAACCACCGAACCGAGACGCGCACCTTCGGCGTTCAACACCGGATTGGCCACCAGCGAGAAGGTTCGGCCACCGATCTTGACCACAGCCCTGTGCTCGCCATGCAGATTGCCGAGCATGTTGCGCTGGTGAGCCGGGTTCTTGTGGAAGGCGTCGAAATTGCGACCAACCAGCCCCGTCGCACTGAAGGCCGGCAGCGCCTTGCGGATGTCGCTCTCCGCTTCCCGCATCATGCTCAGCACCGACTCGTTGCAGTACACAATCTGCCCGTCGTTGTCGGCCAGCATGATGTTCGTCGATGCCTTGTCGAGGGCATTGCGGACACGCAGGTTGGCTGCAGCCACCTCATGCTCGGCATTCAGCTTGGCCAGCAAACTGGCCTGCATGCCATTGAGGCCACTGGATATTTGGCCGAAGGCGTCAGAGGACGAGACGGAAACCGGCACATCAAGCTGTCCATCGGCAATTCTTCTGACGCCAGCCTGGATCTCCCCAATCCCGTCAAGCATCGTCCGGCGAAAGCCCAGGAAGAGATAAACAACCGTCAGCAAGCTCACCACGATGACACCAATGGCCATCAGGCGGGCGTCCTGGAGACGGTCAAGACGGGCGGCCAGACGCTGATCGAACTCCCGGGCCGACACGTCGAAAAGCGCGTAGGCCGAATCCACAGCCTTGCTCCCCGCATCGAACACCTGGGTCGGCGGCACCACGATGCCCGTCGGCTTCAACAAATCGCGCTCAGCCAGATCAAGGAAGGCTTTGGCATGGGTATCAAAGACCGTCTGCGGCTCATGGAGTAAAGCCTTGAGCCCCGCCTCGCTGCCACCCGCCTTGATGATCGAGGCCTCGATGGCCGTGCGCCCGTCGGCAACACGCCGCAACAGCACCGTCAGGTCGATCCGCTCCGCCTCGGTGCTCACCTGACGTACGGCAAGTCCGGTTCCGAGCGCCCGGGCACGCCCCGCGTCCTCCGCAATATTGGGAATGCGGGAGGTAAACAAGTCCATCAGATAGTAGGTTTCCAGCTCTGGATCAAGCGTCGCATTCGTCAGGTCCGCGGTGCGGGTGATGAAGTCGCGCACCGTGGCAATGTATTCACTGTGCAGACGGAAACTCTCCGGGCCACTGACGCTCAGCGCCCTGGCCTGCACTGCATCCCAGCCCTGGCGCACGACCTGCCAGTCACGGGAGGTGCCGACGAACGCACCTTCACGGGCATCTATTTCATCGCCGGCCTTGAGCGCCGCCGCCACCTGCTCGCGCAACTCGGCCAGGCGTCCAGAGAGTGCGGAATTGCCACCGATCACCGTCTGGGCCACCCCGCGATGCGCCTGCACGGCCTGCATCAACTGACGCGCCGGCATGACAACCGGAACGGTATGGGTTTCCTTGCGGGAAAAGGCGATGTCACCCTCAATACGATCCAGCAACATGAAGGCCAGCACAGCGACCGGAATCAACACGATCAGGCCAAGAAGCGCCATCTTGCCCTGCACGGACAAACGGTTCATCACGCCGACAGCGGGGGAAAGAAAAGTGCTCATGGCGAAAGCTTTCTATATGGAATCAAGGCCTGAAGGCGTGGGCACGCTCAGTGGACCACGTCATCCACCAGCGCCATCTCGCTGGAGAGCATCAATCGCTCGATATCAACGACGATCAGCATGCGTTCACCAAGAGCGCCGAGGCCCATGATGTAGGCGGTATCGACCGAAGACGCGAAATCGGGTGCTGGCCGGATCTGCTCCGGCTTGAGGGCAATCACATCGGAAACGGCATCCACCACCATCCCGACGACACGACCGCCGATATTCAGGATGATCACCACGGTGAAAGGTGTGTATTCCGCCACCCCCACCGCGAACTTGATGCGCAGATCGACAATCGGAACGATCGTGCCGCGCAGATTGATCACCCCCTTGATAAAGCTGGGGGCATTGGCAATGGTGGTCACTGCGTCGTAACCGCGAATCTCCTGAACCTTCAAGATGTCAATCGCGTACTCCTCGGCACCGAGGGTAAACGTCAGAAGCTCCTGAGCGAAACCGGACTCTTCCGACTCATTGACTGTGGCGCTCTGGGCAGCCTGCAACATGGCAACACTCCTCGTTGGGGATGCTTTCTTTACGGCAGGGGACTGGCTTTCTGAAGGCGCCCCGCGAGACTTCCGCCAATCGCAGGGAGCAAAGAAAAAGCCGCCCGGAGGCGGCCTGAAAATCCCCTCCGGGACGAGCGAAAAGAACTTACGCGGCGGCCGGCAAAACCCGCCTGGCCATGCTCACCAGCAATGGAACGTCCAGGATCAGGGCCACCCGGCCGTCGCCCATGATGGTTGCGCCGGCAATGCCTGGCACCCGCCGGTAATTGGCCTCCAGGCTCTTGATCACCACCTGGTGCTGACCAATAAGCTGGTCGATGAAGAGGGCTGCACTCTGACCGTCCGCCTCAAGCACGACCATGATGCCCTTCGACCAGTCGGTAATCGCCCCCTGGATACGGAAGACGTCGTGCAGACAGATAACCGGCAAATACTCGCCACGCACCTGGATCAACCGCTCGACCCCCGACACGCTCTTCATCATGCCCCGCTCCGGCTGCATCGACTCCATCACGTAGCCCAGCGGAATGATGTAGGTTTCCAGCCCGACGCCTACACTCATGCCATCGAGAATCGCCAGCGTGAGCGGCAGGCGCACGGTAATACGCGTCCCCACACCGGTCATCGAGTCGAGTTCGATACGACCGCCCATGGCCGAGATGTTCTTCTTGACCACATCCATGCCAACACCACGCCCGGAAACTTCCGTGACCTGTTCGGCAGTCGAGAAGCCGGGCTCCATGATGAGCTGCCAGACGTCCTGATCGGCCATCGCATCACTCACCGCCATGCCACGCTCCTTCGCCTTGGCGAGGATGCGTGCACGATTCAGGCCGGCTCCGTCGTCACCCACTTCGATGACAATGTTGCCGCTCTGATGGTAGGCGCTGAGGGTGATCGTGCCCGTTTCCGGCTTGCCGGCGGCGCGACGCTTTTCGGGCGTTTCGAGACCATGATCGAGACTGTTGCGAACCAGGTGGGTGAGCGGATCGGTGATGCGTTCGACCAGACTCTTGTCCATCTCGGTGGTTTCACCAATGGTTTTCAGTTCGACCTGCTTGCCGAGCTTCTGGGAAAGATCCCGAACCACCCGCGGGAAACGGCTGAAGACCACCGAAATCGGCATCATCCGGATCGACATCACGGACTCCTGCAGATCGCGGGTATTGCGCTCCAGTTGAGCCAGGCCGTTAATGAGGCGCTCAAAGATGACCGGATCCACGTTGCTGGCAGCCTGCGTCAGCATGGCCTGGGTGATCACCAGTTCACCAACCAGATTAATCATCTGATCCACTTTTTCGACACTTACCCGAATCGAACCGCTATCACCGGCACCGACCGCGCGGGCTGACGGCTTCTTCGCCACCACAGGGGATGGCACCGGCGCAGGCGCCTCTTCGGCGACCTTTGGCGCCATCGGGGCCGCGGCCTGAACGCTTGCAGCCACCGGCACAGGCTCGAACAAACCATAGGCTGTCTCGACTGGCACATCATCCAGCGGTGGCAGTTCTGTAAAAAACCCATAGGGCTCGGCAGCCTGTTGCCTGGTCAGAAGGTTTGCCACCTCGGCTTCGTCGAAAAACCCATAGGCCTCTTCGACGACAGCTGACGATACGGCCGGCAAGGGCTCAAAAAACCCATAGGCGTCATCACTGGTACGCCATTCGCTTGTGGGCTGCTCGTCAAGATCACCAAAAAACCCGTAGGCCTCGTTGTCACCCGCCGCCCCGGTAAATGACTCAACCCGCAACGTAGCGCCATCGGCAACGAAATCCAGTACACCACGCAAGACTTCCGCATCAACCTCGGTGAAAATCCGGAGCTGGCAGTTGGGACTGCCCGGGCCTGGCGCCTCGATCGTTTCGACCGCACCAAAAGTGCCAAGCTCGGCGATCAGGTGAGCCAGGCACTCGGCCTCCGCTGCATGGTCGCCGACCAAAGAGAAGAACAGATCAAAACCCGTGACTGGCGTAGCGGCCGGAGGCGCGGTAACCGGAACAGGCACGGGCGCATCAAGGGCGCGGCACAGCGCTTCCAGCCGATGACAGATCGCCTCGGCAGCTTCGCGATCAGCCTCCTCCTCACCCCGGTGCGCAGCCAGCAGATTCTTCAGTACATCACCAGAGACGAGCGAGGCATCCACCATGTCATCGGTCAGCGGGGCTTCGCCCTTGCGCACCCGATCGAGCATGGTCTCCAGGATGTGGGTGACCTCCATCATGTCCTGGAAACCGAAGGTTCCACTCGACCCCTTAATGGAATGGGCCGCCCGGAACAGAGCATTCACCTCTTCCGGATCGGGCGCGCCCGGATCGATCGCAAGCAGCAACGCTTCCATGCTCGCCAAGTGCTCCGCAGCTTCCTCGAAGAACACCTGGTAGAACTGGCTCATGTCTATGGCCATGCCTGTCTCCCGTGATGCATGACTTGCCGGCGCAGACTTAGCCGATCACCTTCTTTACCACCTCAATGAGCTTTTGTGGATCGAAGGGCTTGACCAGCCAGCCCGTTGCCCCCGCAGCTCGCCCCTGAGACTTCATGGTGTCGGAGGACTCGGTTGTCAGCATCAGAATGGGTACCGTGCGGTAATTGGACATGGCACGCAGCGATTTGATCAGGGACAGGCCATCCATGCGGGGCATGTTCTGGTCGGTCAGGACTAGGTTGCAAGCCCTTGCCTTTGCCTTGTCAAGACCATCCATACCATCGACCGCCTCGACCACTTCGTAGCCGGCACTTTTCAGGGTAAAGGAAACCATCTGCCGGATGGAAGCAGAATCATCAACAGTAAGTACGATCTTGGCCATCGTCATATCCTAGGGTTTTGAAACTAAAACAAATCAATCTCGCCATGCGAGATCTCCTGCTGGCGTACCGGACTATTGTCGACGGCTGCGGCCAGCATTGAAAGCTGCGTCCGGACAGACTCGGTAGCTCGACGCAGGGGATTGACGTCACCCTCCGCCAGCGCATGCCGAATACCGTCGGACAAGGCATCGAACTCCTTCATCAGGCTGTTCAGCCCATCTACACGCCGATCCACGTGACCGATCAACTGGGAAACCATGTCCTGAAACTGCAAGGCCGTCACGGCGCGGTTTACCTCGGCATCCATCGTGTGGGTATGCTGGCCGAGCCGGGCGATGGCACTGCTGCGTTGCTGATTGATACCTTCCATCGAAGTCAGTACGTGCTCAACCTGCTGCTTCGACTCGAGGGCAAAATTCATGTCCGTCGAAGCCATCTTCTCGATCGCCTCCTCGGTGCCCTTCACGCCTTCGCGCATAGACTTCATGACAACCGCAATCTGCTGGCTGAACTGACTGGTGCGGGTGGACAGATCACGCACTTCATCCGCCACCACAGCAAATCCGCGACCGGCCTCACCAGCTCGTGCTGCCTCAATGGCCGCATTGAGGGCCAGAAGATTGGTCTGCTTGGCAATCCCGCCGATCTCACCGAGGATCGATTCCACATCTGCAGCCCGTTTTGAAATCCGGTCAGTCAGCTCGACCAGCTCCATGCCAAGCTTGCTGTTCATGATCACGCTATCCACCACCCGCTGCATGACTTCAGACGTGTGACTGACAAATTCGTCGAAGCGCCTAGCGGGATCGCCACCGCTGTCATCGTCCTGCGCCAGCCCCATGGCAATGGACTGCTGCGCATTGGTAGCCGCGAGAATTCCCTGAAAGCTCCGTGTCAAAGTCACAATCGCGCCAGACAGCATGTCCTGCACCCGATTGACCTCTTCCCGAATCGCTTCATGCTGCTGTCTGAACAACCGGGTGCTTTCACGCAACACCCCTTCCACCGCAACCAGGCTTTCAACCTGGGGCGTCGCCGACGCCGTCTCAACGGACGGCATGGAAATCGGCAGAGCGAAGACCAGCCCGATCCAGCCAGACATGAGGAGCCCGCAGAGCACAGCCAAGGCCCATCCAGCATCCAGAAAAAGTGCCGCCACTCCCACCATCAGGGCCGACCAAAAGAGCCCCGCGATGACCGCAGTTGATCGCGATAGCGTCATCATCATTAAAACCGGTTCGTCCGCACTTGTTAATATATCGTCACTCTCGGTCGGTTTCTTTAGGGAGCCCGCGGCATTCCTCGCTGCACGCCCCCCATGCCGGCACGGATGTCTGCTGCCTCCACCGAACCATCAGTGCTCACCTCAATTTTCTTGCCCGCATCTCCGCGCAGGGCAGCTTCGGCCTGCTTGTTGAGGACGACGATGCTGATGCGTCGATTGATCGGAAAGTTGGGATTCTCCGGATCGAGGGGCAAGGTATCTGCCAACCCGATAACCCGAACCATTTTTCCTTCCGCCAAGCCTCCCGCTACCAGCTCCCGCCGCGAAGCATTGGCCCGATTGGCCGACAGTTCCCAGTTCGAGAAGCCCCGCTCGCCCCCCGCATAACGGGTCGAATCCGTGTGCCCGGACAGGCTGACCGGATTCTCAACACTATTAAGGGTTGCGCCGATGGAGCGCAAAAGCTCCTGCGTATATGGCTTGAGGGAGGCACTCGATGAGTCGAACATTGGCCGGTTCTGCTCATCTACAATCTGAATGCGCAACCCCTCCAGCGTAATATCCAGCAGCAACTGATTCTTGAACGGCCGCATGCTCGGACTGGCCTCGATGATCGCTTCGATCTGTCCCTTCAGATCTTCAAGCTTGGCGCGCTCCTTGCGCTCCTCGCTCTTTTTCTGAGCCTCCGTTCCATCATCACCGGAAGGCTTGGTCGCCCCTTTGGCGGACTCGATGTTCATGGAGCGCTTGCCTTTGACATCTCCGCGCTTGACCTGCCCGACCGAGCGCGTCAGATCCTGGCCACCGCCCGCAATCGGACTGGTCGCATCTCCCGCGCCCGAACCGCCACTCATCGCCACCTTGAGGGGCGAACTGAAGAAATCGGAGATACCCTTCAAGTCGCCCTGAGCGGTCGAGCCCAGCAGCCACATCAGCAGGAAGAACGCCATCATGGCGGTCACGAAATCGGCATAAGCGATCTTCCACGCCCCACCGTGGGCGCCGCCCCCGCCCTTCTTGATCTTCTTGACGACAATTGGCTGTTGGGTATCGTCGCTCATGGCATGGATCCCGCAGTCCAGGAACGCACGACTGCGTCAGGCTGCATCGTCAAAGCGTCCATCACTTCCGGCTCTTGATGGCTTCTTCCAGCTCGGCAAAACTAGGCCGGTCAGTGGAGAACAACACTTTACGACCAAACTCCACGGCAATCTGCGGTGCATAGCCGTTCATGCTGGCGAGCAGCACGGCCTTCATGCACTGATATATCTTGGCTCCCTCTTCGACCTTTTGCTCAAGCTGGCCGGCCACCGGCGCCACAAAACCATAGGAAACCAGAATGCCGAGGAAGGTCCCCACCAGCGCGCCACCGATCATCTTGCCGAGCACCGCGGGCGGCTGCCCCACCGAGCCCATCACGTTCACCACGCCCATCACCGCCACCACGATACCGAAGGCCGGCACCGCATCAGCAACCTTGGAGACCACATGGGCCGACGTGTGGGCTTCGGCATGGTGGGTCTCCATTTCGATATCCATCAGATTCTCGATCTCGAAGGCATTAAGGTTGCCGCCCACCATCATGCGCAGGTAATCACACAGAAAATCGACCGCATGGTGATCAGAGGCAAAGGCCGGATACTTGGAAAAAATCGGGCTGCCTTCGGGGTTCTCCACATCTCCCTCGATGGACATCAACCCCTCTTTCCGGACCTTGGCGAGAATCTCGTACATCATGCACAACACATCGACGTAAAAGGCCTTGTTGTACGGAGAGCCCTTGAAGATTGTCGGCAAGGCAGCGACCGTCGCCTTGATGGCCTTGGGCCCGTTCCCCGCCACGAAGCCCCCCAGCGTCAGACCGACGATGGCGATGTACTCGGTCGGAACCCACAGGGCAGCGAGACTGCCGTGCACCGCGTAGGTGCCCAGGGAAGCCGCCAGGATAATGACATAACCGATGATCAGAAACATCGCCAAAACCTCTTTAAGCGGGGGCGCAGCAATTGCGCCACCCAAGGAGCGTTACTCTTCATCGGCGATATCGGCCCTACCTCCAGAAACTTGAGCATCTTAAGCAAGAGTGTCGTCACCTGAAAAGCCCAAAAAAATGCCGCCAAAATATCCTGGCGGCACAACCTCATTCAAAATGAAAGAGGAGGGTCAGGGAGTCGTTACCTCAACAGTCTGCGCCTTGCGGGTCTTTCCTGCACGAGACGGCACGTGACAAAGCCCGCAAACATAAGCATGGGTCGGATCGAACGCATGGGCGACGAACTCACCGCCGCAACATGTGCACTTCGCCGACTGAAGCAAACTGGCATCGAAGAAGCGGATCAGCGTCCAGGCACGTGTCAGGCTCAGAACCTGCTCCATCTCGAAAGATTCAATGTGTTCGTTATAAAGCCGGTAGGCGTGCACGATCGCCTCAAGCCCCTCCAGCTTCGCATGGGTCCGTATGAACCGATGAAACGCCATGAACAGGGATGCATGGATATTCGGCTGCCAGGACATGAACCAGTCAGTCGAGAACGGCAACATGCCCTTCGGGGGAGACACTCCCCGGACTTCCTTGTAAAGCTTGAGCAAACGCTCACGGCTCAGGGAGGTTTCCACCTCCAGCATCTGCATTCGGGCACCAAGCCGGATGAGATCAACGGCCTTTTGAATATCCTGCGCTTCCAGCAGTACGCTCTTGTTACGCATGATGATTTTCCCGGTGCCCACAGTTGTCAGGCCAAGCTCTCCACCGGTCTGCCGGCGGCGAGAATGGCTGCGTGCAGATGCGCCGCACCACGCTCACGACCGTGGGAAGACAACAGATCAACCAGCATCGTGTCATTGAAACGGAACTGGCACAGCAGCATGTTTGAACTGGCCATTCTGAGAACCTGGGCCGAACTGAGCCCCTCCAGCACATCAGCCACATCTTCCCCCACACCAAGGCGGTATATGGCTGCCGTGCGATCCTCCCGGAGCATCTGCTGGGCAAGCATCAGGTAAGCGAGGTTCAACTCCCTTATTTCGTCGTGCATACCGTTAGTGCGCATGATTTTCTCCTTGGCGAACGGCCTTTTGTATGCGGCAAATTCTGCCGCATACCGGCAACACGCACCATCCGAGGGCTTCGGATAATCACGTAGGTACAAACACGTAAACTGAAGTAAGAAAACCGCCTACACAAAAACCCAAATCAGGCATCACCCCAAAAAAAAGCAGCAGGAGCGCGGCTTTCCATCAGTGCGCTGCGGACAAACTTCGGGCAGAAAGAACCTGCCGGAAGCGCTCTGCTTCCACAGGCCTTCCAAAAAAATACCCCTGAAAAAGCTCACAGCCATCGGTTCGCAGGACGTCCACCTGCGACAACGACTCGACCCCTTCGGCGATCACCTCAAGGCGCATGCTCCGCGCAAGAACAATGATCGCCCGCACTATTGCGGCATCTTCTTCGTCATCACACAGGCCGCGAACGAAAGACTGGTCAATCTTGATGACATCGACTGGAAACCGCTTGAGATAGGCCAGGGACGAATAGCCGGTACCGAAGTCATCAATGGCAAGGCGTACCCCCATGTTCTTGAACGCCCGAAGCATGGCCACGGCAGTCTCGGCGTCTTTCATCAGGGACGACTCGGTAATCTCCAGTTGCAACCCCCACGCCGGAAGGCCCGCATCGTCCAGGGCCCGGCGGACGGATTCGATGAGTCTCGGCTGACCGAACTGGACGGCTGACACGTTAACCGAAACGCACATGCCGTTTCTCCCCATGTCGTGCCAGCGTCGGCACTCATTGCAGGCAACACGCATGATCCATTCGCCCAACTCAACGATCAGGCCGTTCTCCTCGGCAATGGGAATAAAACGATCAGGCGCCACACTACCCAGTGTGGGGTGATTCCAGCGAAGCAGGGCCTCCGCGCTCACGACATGCCCCTCCCTGCCACCCACACATGGCTGGTAAGCAACCCAAAGCTCTTTACGCTCAATGGCAAAACGCAGGTCGTTTTCCAGCGCAACCCGCTCAGCCGACGCCCGGTGCATTCCGCGATCATAAAACCGGAAACTGTTTCCTCCTTGCCGCTTGGCCGCACTCATGGCCAACTCCGAATTGGTCAGAAGCTCGAACACATCGCAGCCATCTCCGGGCACCAGCGCCACGCCGATACTGACGGACAGAAACAATTCGATTTTTTCATAGGTAAAAGGCAACTCAAAAACACGCAGCAACCAGCGCGCAAAGACCTCCGCACCTTCCCGCCCCCCGACTCCTGGCACAAAAACGCCGAAGGCATCTCCCCCCAGACGCGCCACGAAACCGTGAGACTCGGAACTCTCCAGCAGCCTCTGCGCAGCCTGAAGCAGCAGAGCATTACCGGACTCGTAGCCAAAACTCGAATTTATGCGCTGAAAACGGTCGAGGTCCAGATGAAAAACGGCCGCCTGCAAGGGCTTGCCATGCCGCTTGGCCTCTTGCGAGCACGCGGCAATGTGCGCGCACAGCGACTGCCGGTTCGGCAACTTCGACAAGGGGTCGAAATACGCCAGCTCCTGGAGCTGGCTGCCTGCATCGCGCACAGCCTTCCGGGCAGCAGCCCCGCGCAACTCCCTGCTGATGACCGGCACCAGACGCGCATAGTTGCCTTTCGGCACATAGTCACTGACACCATCCAGCATCGAGGAAAAAGCCAACTGATCGCTGATGACTCCGGAGTAAATCACAAAGGGGATATCGCGGCCACTGTCCTTGAGTATCTGCAGGGCCGTCCCCGAATCGAAGCCGGGCATGCAGTGATCGGAAATAACGATATCCCAAGCGCCTGTGTCCAGCGCATTGCGCATTGCCGGAGCCGTATCGACGCGGGTACACAAGACTTTCAAACCATGTTTATTGAGCGCCATGCCGAGGAGAAAGGCATCGTCCTCACAATCGTCAATCACAAGAATCTCAAGTTTCCGTTCGCCGGCCCCATGGCGACTTCCTGTATATCCCATCAAGCTTTTTACTTCCCGATTGCGGCACTAAAAACATATCGACCCACTGGCCGGGAACTTTAGAAAAGGGCCAACCGCTCAGCGGGGCGGAACAAGCGGACCTGGACGCAGGGACTGGACCGTCATGATTCTGTTTCGACCCTTGTTTTTGGCAAGATAAAGCGCCTGGTCAGCCCGCTTGATGAGCGCATCCGGTTCGGTCATTACCGTGTCGCGAGTTGCAACACCGATACTGACCGACATGTTCAGAGTCTGCCCTGACATGGCGAGTGGGGTACTCTCGACGGCAAACCGCACACGCTCGGCACAGGCAAGTGCCGCATCGAGCCCAGTATCCGGGCAAATAACCAGAAACTCATCGCCACCGGTACGGGCCACGATGTCCTGGGCGCGCAGCGCCCCCTTGACCGAAGCAGCCACCTGACGCAATACCGCGTCCCCGACATCATGACCGTGAGTGTCGTTATAGGTCTTGAACTGATCTACGTCGATGACCATTGTCGCCAACGGGCGGCGGGTCCGTGACGACACCAGCCACTCCTGCTGTACCCGCTCGATGGCATAGCGTCGATTGGGAAAGCCTGTCAAAGAGTCAGTCAAGGCGACCTCCTGCAGGCGTCGGTTCGACACCGCCAGTTCAGCCGCAAAACGACGGATCTCCTCACGATCCCGGTCCAGCTCCTGCTGCAGCCGGATAACCCGCTGACCCGCACGCAAACGGGCCGCAAGCACTCGCGGGTTGATCGGCTTGTTCATGAAATCATCGACGCCATTCTCGAAGGCCTCGATCAACCGATCATCATCCTCGAGGCTGGTCATGATCAAGATATAGATACTGCGTCCAATCTTGGTCTGTCGTAACGCCCGGGTCAATTCCAGCCCCGTAACCTCCGGCATCACCCAATCGACGATCATCAACTGGGGCTGAAACTCCAGGGCCATTTCCATCCCGGTCTTTCCGTCATGCGCTTCAAGGACTTGATGGCCGACCGTCTCCAGCACCTTACGCACGAGCCCCCGCATGGAAGCGTCATCGTCGACCACCAGAACCCGCATTGGCGGAACTTCAGGAGGCAGTGCCAACTGCGGCTCTCCCCCAAGAAGCGCCGAGTGACCAGGGTGAACCACTTGAGATACGGCCCCCTCGGCGGGAGCCGGGGCCAGACTGGCTGCAAGAGCCTCGCCACGACTGGCCAGCTCGCCAAAAGGCGGGATCTCCAATGTCTCGAGCTCGAGCAAACTCCCCCACGCCTGCCATTCCCGAACCACCCCGTCACACAACTCACTCACGGCAACAGGATCGAAGGCCAGGCGCGCGCCAATCTCAAAAAGCCGACCCATCAAATTTGGTCGTTCGGCCTCCTCTGCCAGGCAAACCTCTGCAATGTAAGAGGCCAGATTGAGGGAATGAGCAATCAGGTATTCACGGGAACCGTCAGCGTAACCAGAGGTTTCCGGCACCTCGGCAAAATACACCGGCTCATGAAAGATTCGCGGAAAGCCCCAGTCGGTCAGCATCGCGGAGGCCAGCTCACGGTGATTGAGTGCAAAGGCCCGCTGTTCCAGGGCCACCAACGGCACATCCCGATACTCCAGCGTCTGCTGCAGCACTTTGCCGTACTCCTGGGGATACAGGGTGGCCAAGGCCAACTCCCCCACACGCGCCAGAAGCCCCAGACAGAATGTCTCCTCCGCCGCAGCGGCCCGCGTTCGCTGAGTGATTGCCTGCATCGCCAACGCATAGACAAGACAACCTGTCCAGTAACGCCCGTAATCGAAACCCTTGCAAGCCCCGTCACGGTAGCTCGACAGCAAAGAGAAGCCCAGTGCCAGCGTCCGCACAGCCGGCAGCCCCAACACCATCAAAGCCTCCTGCACCGAAGCGATGGCACGCCGGTTATAACCAGCCAGACCATTCGCGGCCTTGATCAAGCGTCCGACAAAAGCCGGGTCTGTCTTGATAATTCGCGCCAAATCGCCCATCGAGCTGTCTTCCTGCTGTATCAGCCGGATGATTGCCAAGGCCACGCCTTTCGGAGAAGGCAGGTCCCCGGAGGCCTTCAAATGCTCAAATTTCGTAATATCGATCGGCGAAGCCATTATCTGATCCAGTCAAATTTCGCAGCACAAAGCCGCTCCTGGAACGTTATCGGACAATGAGTCCGCCCCTTTAGGTATAACGGCACCAGAACGCAGAGACCAACGGCACAATCGACGCCTTGATTTAGAATTACAAGGGTATCCACACTCTCGACCTGCCATGAACTTCTGCTCCCACTGCGGCTCCCCGGTAAGCCTCAAGATCCCGCCTGGAGACAACCTTCCCCGACACATCTGTGATCAATGCGGCACGATCCACTACCAGAACCCCAAAGTCGTGGTCGGCGCCATCGTGGAGTGGGAAGACAAAATCCTGATGTGTCGTCGCGCCATTGAGCCGCGCTACGGCTTCTGGACCCTTCCTGCCGGATTCATGGAGAACAACGAAACCACCGGGGACGCCGCTCTGCGTGAAACTCGTGAAGAAGCGGGTGCAAGAATCAACCTGGGGGCGATGTTTACGTTTGTGGATCTGCCACATATTAGCCAGATCCACATCATTTATCGCGCAACGCTGCTAGATCTGGATTTTCTGCCTGGCGAAGAGTCTCTCGAAGCCACTCTCCTCAGAGAGTCGGAGATCCCCTGGAACGAAATCGCGTTTCGATCTGTGGACTACACTTTGAAATGCTTCTTTGAAGACAAGCGACGTGGTCAGTTCGAACTCCATACCACCAGCCTTGCCACCCCCGGCTCTTACCGTTAGATTAAAACAGTGCATACCGAGAGTGAGCTGCAAGCATCCAGCCCACCTTACGTGATCACCGGGAGATGATCTGAACGTCGGTGACATCATGGGAGGTGGCATCGGCATCGATCAGCCGGTACAGGAAGGCATAGACGACACGCCATTTTGGCCGTTGGCAACGAGCGTGGCGGCCTTGTCGTTCAGGCACACGTCTGCCCACTGCGGCACGGGTGCTCATGGTCAAGGAAATCCGCGGTTTCCCCGACCGCCACTTCCTGACAACTCAATCCGGCTGGGTTGTCCCGGATGTGCAAGCGTCGTCCCGATGCCGTCTTGACTGTCAGATTTTGAGGTCGTGGTAGGCGAGGCTGAGTTCGCTCATATCGAAGTGTGCGGAGTCAAACATCGCATTGAGTTTTGCGCTACCGATCAGACAGTACATGCTTGCGGCCCGCTCACCGCCGAGGTCCGATCCCCCGAACAGGAAGTTCTTGCGGCCCAAAGCCACCGATCTCAAGGCGCGCTCCGCCGCATTGTTGTCGATCTCGATCCGGCCATCGGTGGTGTAGCGCATCAATGCCGACCACTGATTCAAGGCATAGCCCATCGCCTCCGCGCCCCCTGAGTTCCGGGAGACCCGCTGGTTCTGTGCGTCCAGCCAGTCTCGCAGTTCATGCAGCCGTGGGCGTGCCTCGGCTTGCCGGACAGCGGGGCGCGTCAAGATAGTTGCCACCTGAGTCATGCAGCCAAAGGCTGTCTATTCGTGT
>ERZ724525.105-NODE-105-length-41743-cov-7.473925_pt1 | contig 41743 bp, 36 predicted proteins | sample MGYA00376058_ERZ724525 | MGnify/ENA primary metagenome ERZ724525 (study PRJEB28724, sample SAMN07190888) | wastewater metagenome | isolation source: influent of sewage treatment plant in Hong Hong | place: USA: Christiansburg, Virginia | collected 2016-03-01 ... | reverse complement strand
GGCTTAGCGGCTGTAGCTCAGCTGGATAGAGTACTTGGCTACGAACCAAGGGGTCGTGGGTTCGATTCCTGCCAGCCGCACCAAACGACAAGCCTCAGAACTGAAAAGTTCTGAGGCTTTTTCGTTTCTGGGCGAATACGCGCACTGGATTGTGCTGCACCTGAACTGTGTGAAGATTACAGCCTATGAGCAAGGCTTTCACCAAAGAATCAGATGGCGACGACGATGATGACGTCGGCGGTCTGCCGCCATTGCCCGCTGGCGGCAAGAACTACATCACTCCCCAAGGCTATCAGCGTCTCAAGACGGAACTGCTTGATCTAATCGACAGTGAGCGCCCCAAGATCGTGGAAATCGTTCACTGGGCTGCCAGCAACGGAGATCGCTCTGAAAACGGCGACTATCTCTATGGCAAGAAGCGACTGCGCGAGATTGATCGCCGTATTCGCTTTCTGACCAAGCGGCTGGAAATTGCCGAGGTGGTGGACCCTGCCGTGCATGCGGGCAGCGATCAGGTCTTTTTTGGCGCGACGGTGACCTATGTGGATGACGAGGGTATCGAGCGCACGATCACCATCCTGGGCATTGATGAGGCGGAGAGTTCCAAGAATCAGGTCAGCTGGATTGCGCCAGTCTCACGCGCATTGCTCAAGTCGCGTGTGGGCGATGAGGTCGCTTTGCCCACGCCGGCGGGTGCGCGCATGCTGGAGGTGCTGGATGTGAGCTATCCGCAGCCTGTCGACAAGTCCTGAGTGAACAGATAGTAAAAAGCGCCGCTTGTGAATGAAGTGGCGCTTTTATTTTGTGAGCTGCCTGCGCTTGATATTCATAGACTTTAGGTGGTTTTAGTCTTGATCTCTATGAATATCAGGCGGTAATAGCTATCTTTTTTGAACTTAGTTGTTCGCCTGCAGGCGCTGCAGCAGCTCAAGCGTTGGGTAGCCATCAGCCACCAGGCCTTGGCTTTGCTGATACTGGCGCAGGCCTGCTCTTGTGGCGGGCCCCATCACGCCATCCGCCGAGCCCGTGGCAAAGCCGCGCTGGGTGAGGGCCGTTTGCATGGCCTTGGTTTGCTCGCGCGTCAGTGCGCTCAGGTCGCGGGGCCACTCGGCAACAACGCCGCCATTGCCTGCCAGTTGTGACGACAGCAGGCTGATGCCCAGCGCATAGTTGGTGGAGTTGTTGTAGCGCAGGATGGCGCGGAAGTTGCTGCCGACCATGAAGGCCGGGCCGCGAGCGCCCGCTGGGGCGATGATGCTGGCGCCCGCCATGGCAGGCAGAGGCTGGCCGCTCATGCTTTGCACGCCCTCGGCAGACCAGGCGCTGCTGTTCTGGCGAATGGAAAGCTCAGTGCGTGCGTAATCAAAATGAGCAGGCAGGCGTACTTCTGCACCCCAGGGCTCGTTAGCGGTCCAGCCTGAGCTGGCCAGATAGTTGGCGGTGGAGGCGGCTACGTCGGCCATGGAGCCCCAGATATCGCGGCGGCCATCACCATCGGCATCGACGGCGTATTGTAGAAATACCGAGGGCAGAAACTGCGTGTTGCCCATGGCACCAGCCCACGACCCGATCATGTGGGCGGCATCAATATCACCGTTGTCGATGATGCGCAGCGCGGCGATCAGCTCTTTTTGCGCCCACTCGGCGCGGCGGCCATCAAAGGCGAGGGTGGCGAGTGCATCCACCGCCGAGAAGCTGCCGAAGTTGCTGCCGTAATTGCTTTCCATGCCCCAGATCGCGGTGATGACCTGAGCCGGCACGCCATAGCGCCGGCTGGCCACTTGCAGCGCAGATGCATATTCCTGCATCTTGAGCTTGCCGGTCTTGATGCGCTGTGCGGACACGGCGCTATCAAGGTATTGCCAGGGCGTGCGCGTGAATTCAGGCTGCGATCGATCCAGCTTGATGATGCTGGGCTGCAGCTTGGCACTGGCTAGAGCGCTGCGCAGCGTGCGTTCTGAGATGCCAGCGGCGCTTGCGCGCGGGGCAAACTCTTGCTTCCAGAGCGCGAAGCTGCTGGCTTGGATGGGGCTTTCTGCCTGTGCTTCGCTTTCGCTCGTGGTGTTGCTACTGCTGCTTTGCGCTGCTGCAGGAGCAGGCTTGGGCGTGGCTTGTGGCTCAGGCCGGGTAGCGCAGCCTGCAAGCATGGCTGCGGCGACAGTGGCTGCCAGCAGGTGTGGACGAGCGTGGAAGAGCGAGTAGGCAGTGTGGGGCATGAAGGTGATTGTCACCTGCTGCCGGGCTTGAGAGTCGCTTGGCAGCAGCGATCGAGGTCGCAGAGTGCAACAAAATCTTTCACCATGAAAAAGGCCGCGAATGGCGGCCTGGTGCTGTGTTTACGCTATCAGTATCAGGCAATGATGCGGCTGGCGCGAATTACCGAATGCAGACGGCGCAGATTGCGCAGCGCATTTTCAAGCTGCACATTGTTTTGTACCGAGATGACGAAGCGCAGGTCGGTGGTGCCCACAGCGACTTCATCTGTCATTTCAACGCGCACGATATCGGCTTCGGCATTGGCCAGCTCAGCCGCAACGCGGGCCAGAACGCCCTTGTTGTTTTGAACGGTGACGACAATGCTGGCTTCAAATGCGCGGGTGATGTCTTCCGCCCAGTCCACCGAGATGAAGCGGTCAACATCTTTCTCGCGCAGCTTGATGACGTTGTGGCAGTGGGCGTGGTGCACGACCAGACCTTGCCCGCCGAGGTAGCCCAGAATAGGGTCGCCAGGCACGGGGCGGCAACAGTGCGAGTAGTGAACTGAGCTGCTCTCGTCGCCATTGAGGGTGACGGCACCCTGGAAGGGGCGGTTGTCGGTGTTGAAGCGCTCCTGCGTGATCAGCAATGCATCGGGGCGCACGCCTTGCTTGGTCATGAAGGATGTCATGCGCGCAGCGACCAGAGAGGCAATGCGTCGGCCCATGCCGATATCGACGAGCAACTCGGCCGGCGTGCGGTTACCGGTGATGCGCAAAATCTCGTCCCAGACGCCCTTGTTGGCCTCATCTTGGGGGGGGACGCTGTCAATACCTTCTGAGCGCAGGGCCTGGGCCAGCAAGGTATCGCCCAGCTGGCCGGCTTCGGATTGCGCGGAGTTCTTGAGGAAGGAGCGAATTTTGGAGCGCGCACGCCCAGTCTTCACAAAGCTCAGCCATGCCGGGTTGGGCGTAGCCGTTTCAGATGTGATGATCTGCACCACATCGCCGCTCTTGAGTTCGGTGCGCAGCGGCACTTCTTCGTCGTTGATTTTGGCGGCAATGGTGCGGTTGCCAATCTTGCTGTGAATGGCATAAGCAAAGTCCACCACAGTTGCACCGCGCGGCATGGCCATGATCTCGCTTTTGGGCGTGAACACGTAAACGGCGTCGGGGAAGAGGTCAACCTTGACGTGATCCCAGAATTCGGTGGCGTCGCGGGTGTCGTTCTGAATATCGAGCAGCGATTGCAGCCACTGCGTGGACAGGTGCTCGGAGTCGTGGCCTTTCTGGGCTTTGTACAGCCAGTGAGCGGCAACGCCAGCCTCGGCCACGATGTTCATTTCTTCCGTGCGCAGCTGAAACTCGATATTGACGCTGGAAGGACCGACCAGCGTGGTGTGTAGCGACTGGTAGCCATTGCTCTTGGCGATGGCGATGTAATCTTTGAAGCGGCCCGGCATGGGCTTGTACTTCTGATGCAGTACGCCAAGGGCGGTGTAGCAGTCCAGCGTTTTGGGGACGATAACGCGGAAGCCGTAAATGTCGGTGACCTTGGCAAAGCTCAGCTGGTTTTTGAGCATGCGCAGGTACAGCGAGTACAGCGTGCTTTCACGGCCCAGTAGACGGACTGGCAGGCCTTGCGCGCCAAAGGCGGTGCTGACTTCGTCTTGCACGCGCTGGACCAGATCACGGCGGCGTGTGCGTGAGCGGGCAATGGCTTTTTCCAGTGTGGCATAGCGCCAGGGGTGCAGATGCTTGAAAGACAGGTCTTGTAGCTCGCGATAAGTCTGGTTCAGACCCAGGCGATGCGCGATGGGCGCGTAAATTTCCAGCGTCTCGGACGAAATGCGTCCCCACTTGCTGCGCGGCATGTCGCTCATGGTGCGCATATTGTGGGTGCGGTCTGCCAGCTTGATGAGGATGACGCGCACATCGCGGGCCATGGCCAGCAGCATCTTGCGGAAGGACTCGGCCTGGTTTTCTTCGCGGGTGTTGAACTGCAGCTTGTCCAGCTTGGTCAGCCCATCGACCAGCTCGGCCACATCTTCGCCAAAGCGCTCATTCAGATCGTCTTTGGTAATGCCGCAGTCTTCCATGGAGTCATGGAGCAAGGCCGCCATCAGGGCGGGGGCATCGAGTTTCCAGTTGGCGCAGATACCCGTCACCGCGATGGGGTGGGTGATGTAAGGGTCTCCACTGCTGCGCCATTGGTCAGCATGTGCATTGTCGGCATAGAGGTAGGCCTGACGTACGCGCTCTGCGCTGTCTGCATCCAGATAGCCGAGATGCTCCATCAAACCTTCAAAAGCAGCAGCAGACACGCGCGCAGCTTGCTCGGCAGACATGCGCAAAGGCTTGGCTGGTGCCGTAGAGGAGGGAGCTATCGTCGAGTTCTGGGCCGCTGTCATATTGCTTAAATGTAGCTTGCAAGTGCAGCGCACAATCTTATAGGTACAAAAAAGCACCGACGAGCGGTGCTTAATTGTGAATTGTGGTGCTGCATTGCAACAGCTTAGCCAGGCACCTTCTTCAGCATTTCCAGGCCAACCTTGCCTTCTGCGATTTCGCGCAGAGCGGTAACACCAGCTTTGTTCTTGGCTTCAACTTTGGGCGTGTGGCCTTGGTTGAGCATGCGGGCGCGGTAAGTCGCGGCCAAAACGAGCTGGAAGCGGTTGGGGATTTGCTCCAGGCTATCTTCAACAGTAATGCGTGCCATCAGGTACTCCGGGAACGGTCAGTTAGATTCAGGGATGTTGAGCGACTCGAAGGTATCGGCGCGAAGGCGCCGCTGGGCCGCATATTTGAGGCGTTGCGCGTGAATGATCGTTTTCAGATCAAAGAGCGCACTCTCAAACAGTTCGTTGATTATAACGAAGTCGAATTCGGCGACTTGCGCCATTTCCTCTGCCGCATTTTTCAGGCGCAGCTCGATCACTTCAGGAGCGTCTTCGCCACGGTTTTCAAGGCGTGCGCGCAACTCATCCCAGCTAGGGGGCAAGATGAAGATCAGAACGGCATTGGGAAATGCGGTCTTGACCTGCAGTGCACCCTGGTAGTCGATTTCGAGCAGTACATCGGTACCGCCCTGAATGCGCTCTTCCAGAGACTTCTTGGCCGTGCCGTAGCGGCGGCTGTGCACATTGGCCCATTCGACAAAGCCGTTGTTGGCGGCCATGGCGTCAAATTCAGCGTCAGAGACGAAGTAGTACTCGCGACCGTGCTTTTCCTGGCCACGCGGTGCACGCGTGGTGTGGGAGACGGATGGGTAGACGCGCGCATCGAATTCACGCAGCGCGCGTACCAGAGAGGATTTGCCGGCGCCGCTGGGGGCCGACACGACAAATAGATTTCCGGGATGTTCCATGACTTGGGGCATGACTTTGGGCATGAATTTCGGCGTATGGGGTGGATACGCGCAGGGATTGCTTACTCGATGTTCTGCACTTGTTCGCGCATTTGCTCGATCAGCACCTTCATGTCCACGCTGATGCGGGTCAGCTCCAGCGTGGCAGATTTGGAGCCCAGCGTATTGGCTTCGCGGTGGAGTTCCTGAATCAGGAAGTCCAGACGCTTGCCAATTTCGCCACCTTTTTTCAGCAGCCGTTCGATCTCGTCTAGGTGCGAACCCAGACGCGTTACTTCTTCGGCTACGTCGATGCGGATGGCAAAGGCAGTGGCTTCAGACAGGGCGCGGTCCTGAGCAGCTTCGGGTGCAACAGCGCCGTCGCCCAGAGCCATGGCATCTTGCCAGCGCTCCAGAAATTTCTGGCGCTGTTGCTCAACCAGCAAGGGCACCAGCGGCACGGCTGATTTGGCCAGTTCGCTCAATTGCTTAATATGGCCGAGCAGCATGCTTGCAAGACGTTCACCTTCGCGGGCACGGGCGGCCAGCAGATCTGTGATAGCTTGTTCAGCCAGGGGAGGAGCGATTTCGTTCCAGTCCGCTGAGGCCGTGCTGGTGCCGCTGCAAAGGCGCAGCACGTCGGCGACGGAGAGATCTCGCGCCTTGGGCAGCCAGGCCTGAACGGAATCCTGCAGGGTTACCAGTCGCTGCAGTTGAGCTGCGGCGGGGATGGACAGGGATTGGTTGTTGGAGACGTCGATGGCGGCGCGTACTTCCACCTTGCCGCGCTTGAGCCGCGCGGTGAGCAAGCTGCGCAGGGCCGGTTCAAGGGCACGCAGTTCGTCGGGAAGGCGGAAGGACAAATCCAGAAAGCGACTATTGACCGCTCGGATCTCAAGGCCCAGTCGACTATTGGATTGGGACTCTTGACCACCCTCAACGGATGCGCTGTGCTGTGCACTGGCGTATCCGGTCATGCTGTAAACTGGCATTGGACTTTTGATGGATGCTTGCAATTACCCGATTATCCGGGTTTCGAATCATCCTTGAGGTTTACCGGTAAAAAATGTCTACAAAAACCAAGCCAGCTTCTTTACCGTCGGGCAGCACAATAGGCGGTTATCGGGTGGTGCGCAGGATTTCTTCGGGGGGGTTCGGGATTGTTTACTTGGCTCTGGATGCAGATGGCCAGCAAGTCGCAATCAAGGAATACCTGCCGGCCTCGCTCGCCACGCGTGCGCTCAATGAGCTTCAGCCGGTTGTTGCGCCAGAGAAGTTGTCCCTGTATCGCCTCGGGCTCAAGAGCTTTTTTGAGGAAGGGCGTTCACTGGCCCAGATTTCGCACGCATCCGTGGTGAGCGTGCTGAATTTTTTCCGCGAAAACGAAACCGTCTACATGGTGATGAATTATCTGGAAGGGGCCACACTTCAGGAATTCATTGTCACGGCGCGGGAGCTTAAAGCCGACAAGGTGTTCAGAGAGTCGACCATTCGCTCTTTGTTTGATGAAGTGCTGCGCGGCTTGCGCATCGTGCACCAGCACAAGATGCTGCACCTGGACATCAAGCCCGCGAATATCTTCATCACCAATGACGACAAGGCCGTGATGATCGACTTTGGCGCAGCGCGTGAAGTGCTATCCAAAGAAGGCAACTTCATTCGCCCCATGTACACGCCCGGCTTTGCCGCCCCCGAGATGTACCGCCGCGATTCGCAATTGGGCCCGTGGACAGACATCTACGCCATTGGTGCCTGTATTTACGCCTGCATGCAGGGCATTCCCCCCAATGAAGCACCGCAGCGCCAGGACAAAGACCGTCTGGCCCTGGCCCTGAACAAGCTGCGTGGCGTGTACTCGGACAATTTGATCGAAGTGGTGGAGTGGTGCATGGCCATGGACCCGCTCTCGCGTCCGCAGTCGGTGTTCGCATTGCAAAAAGAGCTGAGCCGCGAGGGCGAGCGCCGCTACACCAAGCTCAGCGTGCAAGAACGGATGCGAATGCAGTTTGACAACATGGTGCACGACGCCAAGAAGAATTTGCAGAAGATTGGGAGCTCCGATCGCGGAGCGGGGGCAGACAACAGCAATCGCAAACCATGAAATTTTCCGTATTCCAGCTCAGTCGCCGCGGGGGCCGTGCTCTCAATGAAGATCGCATGGGCTACTGCTATACGAGAGAGGCGGCTTTGTTTGTGCTGGCTGACGGCATGGGTGGGCATCCGGATGGCGAGATCGCTGCGCAGATTGCACTGCAGGTGGTGTCGCTGCACTTTCAGCAAAAAGCCAAGCCTTTGCTGGCCGACCCCAGGCTTTTTCTGGAAGAGGCTTTGCTGCTCGCCCATCGGCAGATTCTGCGTTACGCCGGTGCCAAGGGCATGATGGATACGCCGCGCACCACGCTGGTCGCGGCTGTGTTGCAAGAAGGCAGGATCACCTGGATTCACTGCGGCGATTCGCGCCTGTACTGGGCGCGCGATGGTCAACTGGTCGAGCGCACTCGCGACCATTCCTACAGCGAGATGCGCAAGGTCTCGGGTGTGCTCACTCCCGCTAATCGCAATGTGTTGTTCACTTGTCTGGGCTCACCTTCCAAACCTATTTTTGATGTGAGCGAGACCAAACGACTGGAAGAGGGCGATCAGGTCATGCTGTGCTCTGATGGGCTCTGGGGCAGTCTTTCCAATTCGGAAATTCTCAAGCTCATGCATGGCAAGGCCGTTGCGCACTTTGTGCCCATGCTGGTCGATACAGCGCTCAAGCGTGCTGGCGACAGCAGTGACAATGTCACCGTGCTGGCACTGGTATGGGAAACGCCCAATAATTTCGAACCATCCTCTATCTCCACGCTGGATATGGAAGATCAGGGCTTCGAGTCCACGATACAAGCCGGGCCGATCGATGAGAGCGAGGATGAGCTGGATGACGAGGCCATCGAGCGATCGATTGCCGAAATCAACGAAGCCATACGCCGCTCTGCAGAGCGCCAAAAAGCCAAGACCTGAATGGGTAAGCCCGCAGTGTCGGGCTTTGGCTTACTACTGAATCAATAGCTGATTGCGCAAGCGCTACAAGCGCTTTTCTGGATTTTTATCATGAAAATTGTGCTGGCATCCAACAACCGCGGCAAGCTCGTCGAGTTGCAGACCATGTTCGCCCCGCTGGGTGTAGAGCTGATTAGCCAAGGTGATTTGTTCGAGGCCGAAGCCCCTGAGCCCTATGGCACGTTTGTTGAAAATGCGCTGTCCAAGGCCCGCTTTGCGGCCGAAAAGACCGGTTTGCCTGCCATTGCGGATGATGCGGGTATGTGCGTTGATCATTTCGGCGGCCTGCCCGGTGTGGATACGGCGTATTACTGCACCCAGTTCGGCTACGAAAAAAGCGATGACAACAATGTGCGCGCGCTGCTGGAGCAGATGCAGGGCGTGGACAACCGGCGTGCGGCCATGGTTAGCACACTGGTGGGCGTGCGCAATCCCAAGGACCCCGAGCCCCTGATCGCCGTAGGCCGCGTGCAAGCGCTGCTCACCACCGAGCGTCGCGGAAGCAATGGTTTTGGCTTTGACCCGGTGCTGCTCATTCCCGAACTAGGCATGACCTTTGCCGAGATGACCCCCGAGGTCAAGCACGCGCACAGCCACCGTGGACGTTCTTCGCAGAAGATGCTGGCGATGGTCAGGGAGTGCTGGTTGTAACCAGCGTCTTCCCCTGAGCGGCTGTGCCGCTTCCCCTCTCTCGCGCTGCGGGAAGGGGATGATGCCCTCGCTGCGGGGTGGCCCTTGCTTGATATCTCAGGCTTGGAGCTGTGCTAGTTTTTGCAGCATCGGTTCTGATGAGATTTTTCCCATGATTCCAATCCAGCCTCAGTCTTCCGAGACGGCCGAAGTCGCAGTTCAGCGCGATATTCAGCATTACATGCGTCCGGGCACCCTACAGCTAGGCAGCCTGCCGCCGCTGTCGCTGTATGTGCACCTGCCCTGGTGCCTAAAAAAATGCCCTTACTGCGACTTCAACTCGCATGGCTGGGCCAAGAGCGATGCGCTGCCAGAAGATCGCTATATCGATGCCCTGATGGCCGACCTGGAAAGCGCGCTGCCGCTGATCTGGGGGCGCACGGTGCACAGTGTCTTCATGGGCGGCGGCACGCCCAGCCTGTTTTCACCAGAATCCATCGATAAACTGATTGCCGGTCTGCGTGCCCGTCTGCGCATGGAGCCGGACTGCGAAATCACCATGGAAGCCAACCCTGGCACGTTTGAGAAAGACCGCTTCAAGGCTTTCCGTACGGCGGGTGTGAACCGCTTGTCGATTGGCGTGCAGAGCTTTGATGACCACTTTTTGCAGGCTGTGGGCCGTGTGCATGATGCCGCGCAGGCCCAGGCGGCTGTGCGTGAGGCGGCGGACAATTTCGAGACCTTCAATATCGACCTGATGTATGCGCTGCCCGGCCAGTCCAAGGCGGATCTGCAGCGCGATGTGGATATGGCGCTCTCGTTTGCACCGCCACATCTGTCGATTTATCACCTGACTATTGAGCCCAATACCTATTTCGCCAAGTACCCGCCGGTGATTCCTGAGGACGATACGGCTTACGAAATGCTGGACCTGATCACGGCCAGTACCAGTACGGCGGGTATGAGTCGCTATGAAGTCTCGGCCTATGCCAAGCCCGGCCATCAGTGCTTTCACAACAGCAACTACTGGCAGTTTGGCGACTATCTGGGGATTGGCGCTGGCGCGCACAGCAAGCTGAGTTTTGCGCACCGCATCGTGCGGCAGGTGCGATTTCGTGATCCGAATCGCTATATGGACATGGCGCTGGCTGGCACGCCGCTGGCGCAGGACCACGAGGTCAAGCGTGGCGATCTGCCGTTTGAGTACATGCTCAATGCACTGCGTTTGCGCGGTGGCTTTGCGCTGCAGGAGTTCATGGAGCGCACCGGCCTGCCCATATCATCCATTGCCAAAGGGCTGGATGCGGCGCAGGCCAAGGGTTTGATTACCCGCGACATGGGGCGCGTGGTGCCCACCGAGCGCGGCTTTGACTTTCTGAACGATTTACAGGAAATGTTCCTGTAAAAGTCCAGTGGCCATATTTAGCCGCAGCGCAGGGCGATGATCTTGCCCGCGTCGTTGGTGATCACGTTCAGGCGCTCCTCGTTGTATTCCATGGTGGCGGGCTGATTCTCGCGCAGCACGCGCAGCTGATAAGAGCCGGACTTCTGGCGAATATTCTCCAGCGTCGATGCCACGGTGTTGTGACCGATAAACATCTGCACCTGCTCCGCATTGCAGACCTGCAACTGACGTGCGGGCTGGGCCGGTGCGGAAGGCACCGTACCGTTGCTGGCGCAGCCTGCGAGCAGCAAAGCAAGAGTGCCGGTGGTCAGACCGATAAGGGTGCGATGGGATGCGTGCATGGTGAATGTGTGACGAGTCATGCCCACACCATAGCGCACTAGCTGGCGAATTCAGCATCCGACGGTTTGTGAATATGCAAGCGGGTGAAACGAAACAATGCGCAAAATTTATAGCTGCATGCGCTTTTTTATCAAGCACTAGAGGCTGATTGGGCTCTGTGTCGTAGCCGGTGTTGATTGGGGCTTGGCGGTCTTGTCTGTGGGCTGAAAAATCGTGGCTTCGACATTGACGGCCTGCAGCTTGCGGACGGCTCTTTCAGCGCGCTTGCGGCTTTCAAACGGGCCGCTGCGCAGGCGGGTGACTTCGCCTTTGTTGCTGGTCATTTTTTGTGACAGCACGGGCAGTTTGGACTTTTTAAGCTGGGCCAGCACCTTGTCGGCATTGGCGGCTTCTGAATACACGCCCACATTCAGATAGAACTTGCCGGGAATCAGATCGGTTGCGGTTGCAGTTGCCGTTGTGTTTGCTGGCGTGGGCGCTGCATCCGCTTTCTGAGGCTTGGCGGGGGTTGCTTTGGCTCTGCTTTCAGTGGGCTCCGCTTTTGCGCTCGCTGGCGTCGCGGCTTCAACCGGCGCAGCGATTGCTGCGGGCACAGGGGCGGTGACGGGCTCGGGGGCTGATTCAGCTGCCGGAGCTGGCGCAATGGGCTCAATCACTGGCGCAGCGACCGAAGCAACTGCAGCCGGTACAGCAGGCTCAGCACCAGGCTGAATCACAGTTTTTTCAGCCATTGCAGGTGGTGCGCTGTGAGATGGCAGCAAAGCAAGGCCGGCCCCGGCAATGGCCGCCACGGGCAGGGCCAGCACCAGCAGGGCAGCAATCTTGTTCTGGGCCGGGCTGACCTGTGCTTGCAGCGCGGCATGGGCTTGTGCCATGTTGGGTGCGGCGGTAATGGCCTGCAGCGTTTCGGCCTTGATTTTGCGCCAGTACCAGCCGTTGGCCAGCAGCCCTGGCACGGCCATGGCCACCAGCCAGAGCGCAGCGCCCACGCCAAGCGCCATGGCGTGAGGCAATGCAGGGCGCAGGCCCATCCACCAGATCAGCGCGACGACGGTGACGGCTGCAAGGTACTTGGCCGCTTCCAACCACAGACCGCGCAGGCAGCACCAGGCCAGGGTGAAAAAGGCGGCTGCCATATTCCAGCTGGGCAGGCTGCGGTCCAGCGCATCAAAGCGCTTGAACTGGCCGAGGTAATAGGCCTGCGCGCGCGGGCCTATGCGGCTGGCGTAGAGCTGGGGCAGTAGCCCTGCATCTTCCTCAGGCGGATCATCGCTTTGCAGGCTGTTTTGCATGGAGTAAGCGGCTGCCGCAAATGCACCGGCGATGGAGGCAGGCAGTGGGCTTGCAGGGCCAGCGGCAGAGCGAGGCATTTGTCTGAGCACAGGTTCTTGCCGCTGTGGTTTGGCAGCAGGGGCGAGCGCGGGCGTTTGGGTGTCCGAAGCGGAAGGCATGGCCCTGATTGTGTCATGACGTTACGAATGGCTTTGTTGCGCATTCCCAGCAAAAAACCGGCACAAGGCCGGCTCTTTGGGAGATGGCTTGATGCTCCATCAAGCCTTGTGCGCAGGCAGTACGGTGGCGCGTACTTCGCCAAAGCCAATGCGGGCCGCACCGGGCTTTTCGCACCAGCCGGTGAAGACCACGGCATCGCCGTCCAGCAAGAAGGTGCGAGTCTCGCCATTGCTCAGGCTCAGCGGGTTCTTGCCGCCTTCGGTGATTTCCAGCAACGCACCGGCTTGGTCTATGGTGGGGCCAGACAGCGTGCCCGTGCCCAGCAGGTCACCGGGTTGCAGATCGCAGCCATTGACGGTGTGGTGAGCAACCAGCTGCGCCATGGTCCAGTAGGCGTGGCGGTAGCTGGTCTGGGTGATTTGCTCGGCTTGCTTGCCTTCGGCACGCATCTTCTCGGTCTGGATGGCGACGGTGAGCTGCACATCCAGCGCACCGTGCTGAGAGTTGGCTTCAGAGCTGAGGTAGGGCAGGGGCTGTGGATCTTCGGCAGGGCGGGTGAAGGCCGTGCGGTAGGGCGCCAGCGCTTCCAGGGTCACGATCCAGGGCGAGATGCTGGTTGCGAAATTCTTGGACAGAAAGGGCCCCAGCGGCTGGTATTCCCAGGCCTGCACGTCGCGGGCCGACCAGTCGTTGAGCAGGCACAGGCCGAAGATGTGGTTTTCGGCATCGTCCATGCCGATGGCATTGCCCCAGGCGTTGGCAGAACCTGCGTAAATGCCCATCTCCAGCTCGTAGTCCAGACGGTTGCAGGGCTTGAGCACAGGGTTCACATCAGGGGCCTTGATCTGGCCGTTGGGGCGCTTGAAGTCAACGCCCGAGACGCGGATGCTGGAGGCACGACCGTGGTAGCCAATGGGCACCCACTTGTAGTTTTCCATCAACGGGTTGGTGGGGCGAAACAGCTTGCCCACATTGGTTGCGTGATGGACGGAGGTGTAGAAGTCGGTGTAATCGCCGATCTGCGCGGGCACGGCATATTCCACATCGGCCTGCGGCACGAGGCAGGTCTTGAGTGCTGCTTCTTCGGCGGCACCGGCACGCAGCGCGCGCGATAGCGCCAGACGCAAGGCCGACCATTGCGTATGGGTCATGCCCATCAACGTGTTGAGCTGGCTTTGCGCTGCTGCTTCGACCTGGGTCTGGACATCGCTGCTCAGAATCTTGGCGTTGCGTACTGCAGCCATATCCAGTACCTGATCGCCAATGGCGACGCCGCCGCGGAAGTCTTCGCTGCTGCCCTTGCGGCGAAAGACTGCGAAGGGCAGGTTCTGAATGGGAAAGTCGCACTTGCCGGTGTTGGCGCTGGCCACCCAGCTTTGCAGGCCTGCGTCGTGTGTTTCGTTCAAAGTCATGGTGTCTCCTTGATTTTTTAATGGAATTGGCTTGTGGCGCTTATTTGATGAGCGCTGATCGCTATTGATTTGATAGTTTTATGCTCAGGCGGCGGTAAAGCCACCGTCCATATTCCACTGCGCGCCGCGCACCTGGGCTGCGTTGTCGCTGGCCAGAAAACTGGTCAGCGCGGCGATTTGCTCGACGGTCACAAAGGCTTGCGATGGTTGCTTGGCTCCCAGCAATCGGGCGCGGGCCGCAGGCTCGTCCAGTCCCTCGCGCAGCATCAGTGCATCGATCTGCGCCTGCACCAGCGGCGTCAGCACCCAGCCGGGGCAGATGGCGTTGCAGGTCACAGGCGTGGTGGCCAGCTCCAGTGCCACGGATTTGGTCAGACCCAACAGCCCATGTTTGCTGGCTACATAGGCTGGCTTGTTGGCCACGCCGACCAGTGCGCTGACGGACGCCATATTGATGATGCGCCCCCAGCCGCGTGCCAGCATGGCGGGCGCGCAGGCCTGAATGGTGTGGAAGGGGGCGGACAGGTTCACGGCCAGCATGGCATTCCACTTCTCTGCTGGGAATTGCAGCACCGATTGCACATGCTGGATCCCGGCGTTGTTGACCAGAATGTCTATCTCGCCCAGCTCGGCCGCAATGCGGCGGGCCAGCGAGGCAATGGCCTCGCCATCAGCTAGGTCCAGCGCGTAGTAACGCGCGGCCACACCCATGGTGTGCAACTCGGCAAGCTGTGCATCGGTGGTGGCGGATGCGGCTTTGCTGCCGTGCAGGGCAATGGCTGCGCCTTCGCTGGCCAGTTGCCGGGCAGTGGCCCAGCCAATGCCGCTGGTGGAACCGGTGATCCATGCCACGCGGCCGCAGTGGGGTTGGCGCGAGGCGGCGATCATTTTAGCAAGTCCATTTCCATGTGCACGTACTGGCTGATAAAGCGCACCTTGGCCCAGTAGACGATCAGTCCCTGCGGGTTGCAGGCCCAGCGCAGCGCCTGCATTAGCGGAGTCCCCAGCGGTACGCCAAGATGTTCGGCAATCAGCTCGTCGGTAGGGACCACGCTCAGGTACTGGCGGGCCGTAGCGATCTGGCCGGAGTCATTGCCCAGCGCCTGCGCCAGCGTGGCGCGTTCCAGTTGCTCCTGCAACTTGGGGTAAAGCTCTTGCTCCAGATACAGCTCTGACAGGCAAAACCTTGCATCGTCATGGCTGTGCACGCGCAAAAAGTGCACATAGGCCGGGGCCAGAGTGCCGGGCAGCGGAAAGCCAGAGGGAATCGGCGGCACGCAGTCATTGGCCGTGTGCAGCGTGATTTGTTGAATCTGTTCGCCAAAGGCCACCAGCTCTTGCCAGCTGGTGGGCAGCAAGAAAGAGGGTGGCTTGTAGGGCTGACCCATCACCTTGGTGCCGCCGCGCTTGCGGGTCTCCAGCAGGCCTTCATCGACCAGTGCATGCACAGCCATGCGCACCGTGGTGCGCGAGACGCTGTGCAGGGCTTCGAGTTCTTCGACGGTGGGAATGCTTTGCCCTACCGGCCATTCGCCCGTCGCGATCTTGTTGCGAAATAGCCGGGCCAGCTGCAAATGCAGCTTGTCGCGGGTCTGAGAGGCATTGGGCACGGGAGTCATGGGCAGGGCTCTATCGGAATCAGTGTAGCAAATAAAGTATCTGAATAAATACTTTATTATTGAAAAGGACGAAGACGAGAAAGACCCGCTTATTAGGCCGTCACTAAACACGCCAAGAGTTCACAAATGTCACCATTTTTGGCACTCAAATGACTTTTAAACTCATGGTTTTGATAGCGGACAGTGCCTGTGACCATTGGTTGCCCGGCACTTTGACAAGGGCAAACCTTGCCCGGGAGTTGATGGTTTCATGCAGCAGCAGTACGAGTGGCAGTTTTTCCGCGCCGGTGATGTGGACCAGGTGGTCATACGCACCGGCCAGGACATTGCCCACATTGGAGAGTTAGACAAGAAGCTGTGGGTGGCGCTGGCCTGCCCCACACGCGGAATCGAATTTGACAGCGCAACGCTGGATTTGATTGATGAAAGCAAGGATGGGCGCATTCGCCCGCCCGAGCTGGTCGCCGCCTGCGAATGGGCCGTGGCGCGTGTGCGAGACCCGCAGGTGCTAGCCGATGGCGGTGATGTGCTGCAACTGGCCAGCATCAACGACGCCACCGAAGGCGGCGCGCCTTTGCTGGCGGAGGCCCGGCGCGTGCTGGAGCTGGCGGGCGAGCCGCAGGCCAAAGCCATCACGCTGGCGCAGGTGCAAGAGCGCCTGGCTTCTTTGCAAGCGCTGCGCTTTAACGGCGATGGCGTGGTCAGTGCGGCAACGGCTGAGGGCGACGAATCGCTGGCTGGCTTGATCGCTCGCATTCAGGATCTGTATGGCGCGGTAGATGGTCACGACGGTGTGCCCGGCATTGATCGTGTCAAGGCAGAAGCTTTCTGGGTCGATGTGCAAAGCCTGCAAGACTGGTTTGGCAAAGCAGCTGAGCTGGGCTGCCACCTGCAGCCCCGCGCGCTGGCGCTGGCAGCAGCCGAGGCAGTGAATGCCGTGCAGGCCAAGGTCGATGATTTTTTTGCCCGAACCCGATTGGTGGAGTTTGATGCCAACGCCAAGGCGCCGCTGAACCCGACTGAAGAGGGCTATGCGGCTTTAGGTGCGCAGGTGCTGAGCAACACCTCTGAAGCGCTGGCCGCACTGCCGCTGGCTACGGTCACCGGCGAGCGTATCTTGCCGCTGGTGCATGGCGTCAATCCCGCATGGGCTGCGGCGCTGCAAACTCTGCGCGAGCAGGCGATTCAGCCGGTCTTTGGCGATGCCTTGATGGTGATGACCGAAGAACAATGGGATCAGCTCAAAACCATGCTGGCGCATTGCCAGCACTGGCTGGCCCAGTGCCCTGCCACGCCGCTGGGTGCCTTGAGCGAAGCCGAGGTTCAAGCATTGTTGGGCAGCGGTCTGCAAGATGCGCTGACGCAGTTGCTCGATCATGACGACGCTGAAAAAGAGCACAGCCTGCAAGCCAGAGCGCTGGAAAAGCTGATTCGCCTGCAACGCGATTTGCTGCCGCTGCTCAATAACTTTGTCTCTTTCTCCAGCTTCTATCGGCGCGAAGGCGCGGCGTTTCAGGCCGGAACGCTGTTCCTGGATGGCCGCAGCTGCGATTTGACCGTGGAGGTGGCCGATGCCGCAGCGCACTCGGTGCTCGCGGCCATGGCCAAAACCTATCTGGCTTATTGCGAATGCAGGCGCGAAGGCCAGAAGAAAATCATCGTCGCGGCGTTTACGGCCGGTGATGTGGACTTTCTGTTCGTGGGCCGCAACGGCGTGTTCTATGACCGCGCGGGCAATGACTGGGATGCCACCATCATCAAGCTCATCGATAACCCGACCAGCATTGGTCAGGCCTTCTCCTCGCCGTACAAGAAGTTCGTACGCATGATCGAGGAGCAGGTCGCCAAGCACGCGGCCGCCAAGAACGACGTCGTCAATGCCGGCCTTAGCGACAACGCGACCAAGCTGGTGACAGCTCCCAAAGACCTGGCGCCCGCACCGGCCGCAGCCAGCGCACCGCGCAAGACGGATGTAGGCACCGTGGCCGCCATTGGCGTGGCTTTGGGCTCATTGAGCGCGGTGATGGTCGGTATCTTTGGCAAGTTCATTGAGCTGGGTCCGTGGATTCCGGTCGCCATTCTGGGCATTGTGCTGGCCATCTCCGGGCCCAGCATGCTGATCGCCTGGCTCAAGCTGCGTCAGCGCAGTCTGGGCCCGATTCTGGATGCCAGCGGCTGGGCCATCAATGGCCGCATGAACATCAACCTGGGCCTTGGCCGCAGCCTGTCGCAAACGGCCAAGGTGCCCACCAACGCCAAGCGCAGCTACGCCGACCCGTATGCGGACAAGCATGGCCTGCGCAACACCCTGTGCGTGCTGGGCCTGGTCGTGCTGGCCGTGCTGTTGGCCTGGCGCATGCACTGGCTGGACGCCGTGCTGCCCTCGGCCATTGCCGCAACACCCGTTGCAGAGGCCGTGGTTCCAGCAGGTGACGCAGCAGCCAAGTAAGGTAAGCCAGCTACCCGCCTGCAGTCATCGGAGCGCAGGCGGATAATTGCCAGCCTGTGTGAGCACAGGGGCAAGCGCCCCGGTGCACCATGCCCCTGATGCGGGCACCTTTTGTAGCCATCCATCCGCTTGTTGAAGACGTAAAAGCCAACGGTTTTTGCGTCTTTTTTGCGGGTGCGACTGGAAAAACGTCCACGCAGCTTCGCGTGGCAGGAAAACAAAGCAATGAGCTGGCAAGACTTCAAGCACCAATATCTGGTGCGCTTCTGGTCGCCCGTACCCGCAGTGATTGCGGCTGGCGTCCTCTCCACGTATTACTTCGGTATCACCGGCACCTTCTGGGCCGTGACGGGGGAATTCACCCGCTGGGGTGGGCATATCCTGCAATTTCTCGGTGTCGATCTCTCCACCTGGGGTTACTTCAAGGTCATCGGCTTGGAAGGGACGCCGCTTACGCGGGTGGATGGACTGATGATCATCGGCATGTTTGTCGGTTGTTTCTCGGCTGCGCTCTGGGCCAATAACGTCAAGCTGCGTCAGCCCAACCACCGCATTCGCGTGTTTCAGGCGATTGTGGGCGGCATCATCGCGGGCTTTGGTGCGCGTCTGGCCATGGGCTGTAATCTGGCGGCCTTCTTCACTGGCATTCCCCAGTTTTCGCTGCATGCCTGGTTCTTTGCCATTGCCACGGCCATTGGCTCTCTGGCTGGTGCCAAGGTCAGCCTGCTGCCCATCTTCCGTATCCCCGTAAAACTGCAAAAAGTTACAGCGCCCAAGCCGCTGGAGCAGCGTGAGGCCCAGGCCAAACGCCGTTTTCGCATCGGCATGGCACTGTTTCTGGCCTGCGTGGCTTGGGGCATCTGCAAGGCCGCTGAGGCACCCAAGCTGGGCATGGCGATTCTGTTTGGTCTGGCCTTTGGCTTGATCATCGAGCGTGCTCAGGTTTGCTTTACCTCGGCCTTCCGCGATCTGTGGATCACGGGTCGCACGCAGATGGCGAAGGCCATCATTGCCGGCATGGCCGTGGGAACCATCGGCATCTACAGCTATGTGCAGCTGGGCATGGACCCCAAGATCTTCTGGGCCGGACCCAACGCCGTCATCGGCGGCCTGCTGTTCGGCTTTGGCATTGTGCTGGCTGGTGGTTGCGAAACCGGCTGGATGTACCGCGCTGTCGAAGGCCAGGTGCACTACTGGTGGGTGGGCCTGGGCAATGTGATTGGCTCGACCCTGCTGGCACTGGTCTGGGACGATATCGCCCCCGCGCTGGCGACCAGCTATGACAAGGTCAATCTGCTCAAGGAAATGGGCCCCCAGGGCGGCCTGCTGCTGACCTATGTGATGCTGGGTATCTCCCTGGCACTGGTGCTGTGGTGGGAAAAGTATTTCTTCGCCAAAAAAGCGCGTCTGGCTGCGGCTGCAGCGCATATTGCTTAAATCTAGGACTCCATCATGAGTGATTCCAAATACGTTCCCGACTTCCGTCTCGATATGCTGGGCGAACCTTGTCCCTATCCCGCTGTTGCCACGCTGGAAGCCATGCCCAGCCTGCAGCCCGGTCAGATTCTGGAAGTGGTCTCGGATTGCCCGCAGTCCATCAACAACATCCCGCTGGACTGCAAAAACTACGGCTACGAAGTCCTGGAAATTCAACAAGACGGACCCACCATCCGTTATCTGATTCGACGCTGAGAAAGGTTTGCCATGACGCAGAAAATTCTCATCATCGTCCACGCTCCGCCTTACGGCAGCGAGCGTTGCCTGTCGGCCCTGCGCGTGGCTACGGCCTTAAGTGGTCACGACGACAAGCCTGAAATAAAGGTGTTTTTGATGTCCGACGCCACGGTGGTCGGTTTGCCTAATCAGCGCGATGGTGCGGGTACGGGCCTGCAGACCATGGTCGAGCAGCTGGTGGCCGACGGCGTGACCGTCAAGCTCTGCCGCACCTGCGCGCTGGCGCGCGGTCTGGCCGAGCTGACGCTGATTGCTGGCGTTGAGATTGGCACGCTGCCTGAGCTGGCGGACTGGACGCTGGAGGCCGATAAGGTCATCACCTTCTAAGCTTCGGTGCACCCAATTAAAAACACGCTGGATACCTTAGTGGCAGCGTGTTTTTTCATGCATGAAGCGCTATTCAATCAAGAGCGTTATGCGCTTGTATTCAATTGGTCTTGGTCTATTTATGACCTGAAATCCATAGTTTACGTACACAGGCTGCTCCTGTTTATGTTAGCGACTCTATATGCCAGACAGCAGTGGCATGCCTGTGCGGCGCGTAAATTCTTCGTAGCTGATGGGGGAGGCCGTGCGCGTGTCGGCGCTGTTGGCCTGCCAGTGGACCCAGCTCTTATGGGTGCTGGCGTCATAGACCAGCTTGAAGATGTAGTCGGGCACAGCGACCTTGCCCGGGCCAATCGCCGCTGCATTTTTGTTAAAGACAGGGCCGGTGAAAACATAGACATCGCCTTTGGCGCGCAGCGCATATTTGCGTGTGGCTTGCTCCACCTGACTCCATGCGCCGGCGTTGTGAATCTGGTTTTGCGGAACCATATTCGCCAGACTAAAGCTTTGCGCCATAGCCTCGGGTGTGCTCATGTCTGCAGCAGGTGCCATGTGGCCGCGCGAGTAGCCGGAGTGTTTGTAATCGTCCAGCTCTGAGCGCTCAGCCCGGGGCAGGCGGGCATCGGCATAGAACTTGTCGGCGCGCTTCAGGCCCTGACCTTGCTCCAGCAGGCGGCGGTTCAGCCGCTGGGCGACAAAGACTGGCGTCTTGGTCGAGCCGTTGTGCAGCACGGCAAAGCTGCTGAAGCACAGCTCGCGCTCATGCGCGTGCAGTTGCAGAGTCGGGACCTTGCCACCGGGGAAGAACTGCGAGCAGCTGGCAAAGCGTGTGGGCTGACCAGAAGCCGTGACATCGGCCTTGCCCACCTTGCCGCCCACGGAACTGGTGTGGCCTGTAGGGGCACTGAGGTCGGGCCAGCCGTTTTTGCGAAAGGCGCTGAGGGTCTCATTGAGAGCGCTCAGTGCAGGGATGTTCGGTGCCTGAATATGCAGCGCAGCCAGTGCCTGATTGAGCAGCTTGTGAGCCGATGAGGCGGGGTCGAAGCTGCAACTGGCAATCTGAAAGCTGGCAAGCGCCGAGGCCCCGGCAGACAGCGCAAAGCGCTTGATGCGGAAGATGCCGAAGGCAGCAACTCTGGAAGCAAGGCTGCGCTTGCGCGCAGGCGATTTCTTTTTCTTGGCGGTCGTCATTCAGGCGGCAATAGTACGCCGGATGCGTGCTCCAAAAAGCATAGTGCGGCCCGCAGGCCGCACTTTATGTGGTGTCGTATGAAAGTACTTGTTTCCTCGTGCTTGTCAGGACTGTTTTGCCGCGCTTGCCGGGCTGACGATCTCTGGAATTGCGCAATGCGTGCTGGCCTCGTTCATGACGATTTCCTGCTCGTGTTTGGCCACCTCTACCGACATGGCTTGCGGCAGCGGCACTGCGTTTTTCACGGCCAGAATTTCGGCCATCACGCTCACCGCAATCTCGGCCGGGGTTTTGCTGCCGATATAAAGGCCGATGGGCCCGCGCAGCTTGGCCAGCGATTCTTCGGTCTCGCCAAAGTGTTCCATCATGCGTTCGCGCCTTGCCTGGTTGTTGCGGCGCGAGCCGATAGCACCCACATAAAAGGCGGCGCTTTGCACGGCTTCGAGCAGGGCCAGATCGTCCAGTTTGGGGTCGTGCGTCAGGGCCACAATGCAGCTGCGTGCATCGGGCTTGAAGGCGGTGACGGCATCGTCGGGCATGTCCATCACCTTGCTGACTTGCGGTACAGACCAGCTGCCTATGTATTCCTCGCGCGGGTCGCAGACGGTGACGGTAAAGCCATTGAACAGGGCCATCGTGGCCAGATATTCGGCCAGAGCCCCTGCGCCAATCAGCAGCATGCGGTAGCCGGGACCAAGGTGGTTGGTGAGCGTGTGGCCGTCAAACTCCAGCGCATCAGGCTGCTCGGCCACTTGCAGGCTGGCCTGGCCGGTGGCGCAGTCCACGCTACGTTTCACTAGCGATCCGGCTTCAAGCTGGGTCACCAGCTCTTGCAGACTGGCTGCGTCGGGGTTGAACTCCAGCAGCAGCTCTAGTGTGCCGCCGCAGGGCAGGCCAAAGCGGTGGGCTTCATCGGCGCTGACACCGTAGCGCACCAGTTGCGGTGGACCATCCGGAATGCCTTGGTTATGGTTCAGCGAATGGGTGTGGCGCGCAATCAAATCGTCTTCAATGCAGCCGCCAGAGACCGAGCCAATGGCGCGGCCGTCTTCACGCAAGGCCATCATGGAGCCAACGGGGCGGGGTGATGAGCCCCAGGTGCGCACGACAGTGGCCAGCAAGGCGCGCTGCCCGGCGCTGCGCCAGTCGCGTAAGGCCTTGAGGACCAGGACGTCGATATTGTCCATTGCTTGCTTTCTTTATTTGCTGGCAACTGCCGAATCAGTCATGTGCGCTGTCGGCGTGAAAAGGCCTTCCGTGGCCATTGTGAGGGACAGGGAAGGCCAATGGGGAGTGCTGTGTATCAGTGCTGTGCTTGAGACTGTTTACGCAGCTGGCCTACCTTGGCGGGCAGGTCTTTCCATGCATCCACGCCGTATTGCATGCGCATGGTGTTGAGAAGAGTGGCAATCTGCGCATCGCTTAATGCATGGCGGAAGGCGGGCATGGTACCCAGATCTGCATGGGCTGGGTTCTGCACGCCTTCCAGTACGGCCATGATGGCGTTGTCAGGCGAGGCGGAATGAAGGCTGGTGCTCAGTGCCAATTGCGGGCGCACGCCAAAGGTGCTGGCCGAAGGATCGGCGCGGTGGCAGGCCATGCAGGCACCCTGGTACAGGCGGTAGCCTTCAGTGTCCAGCGCCAGCTTGGGCTTGGCAGTCTTCTCTTCGATCAGCGCTTTGGCATCGCCGGGGGCGGCATTGGCGTCGCGGTAGCTCATCAGGTAGGTGGCAATGGCGTCAATGTCGGAATCGCTTTGCTGCGACAGACCGTGTGCTACGGGGGCCATGGGGCCGGCAGCCACGCTATGGCGCTCGGAGAAACCGGTCTTCATGTAGTCAACCAGATCACCCTTGGTCCAGGGCAGGGGCGATGCCGATTTGGAAGTCAGAGCGGGTGCGTCCCAGCCTTCAGCGCTGCCGCCTGCAAAGTGGAACTCGCCAGTCTTCTCAGCGGCCATGCCGTTGCGTGGGGTGTGGCAGGCGCTGCAGTGGCCCAGGCCTTCGACCAGATAGGCACCGCGATTCCACTCCGGGGCTTGCTGTGCATCGTCAGCCACCACGCCGGGCTTGAGGTTGAGCCAGTTCCAGGCGGCAATGCCGCGGCGCACGTTGTACGGGAAGTTCAGCGCAGTCTTGGGCGCTTCATTCGATACAGCGGGCTCGCTCATCAGGAAGGCGTACAGATCCTTCATGTCTTCATCGGTCACGCGGCTGAAGGCGGTGTAGGGGAAGGCGGGATAGAGGTACTGGCCTTCGCGGTCCACACCATGGCGCATGGCGCGCTCAAAGGCTTCATAGGTCCAGCTGCCAATACCGGTCTGCATGTCTGGCGTGATGTTGCTGGTGTAGATGGTGCCGAAGGGGCTGGGCATGGCCAGACCGCCGGCATTGGTCTTGCCGTTGGCGGCGGTGTGGCAGACGGCGCAGTCGCCCATGGAAGCCAGCAGCTTGCCCTTGGCGATTTGCTGAGGAGTGAAGTCAGCGGATGGAATGCTGGCTTGCGTGGCAATCTCGCCCTGATGGGTGAGTGCCAGACCGGCGACTGCCAGCACGGCAACCAATGCCGCCCCGCCAATCAGGATTTTCTTGAACGTTCGCATGTGTGTGCTCTTTATCTGTGGGGTCACTTGGACGAAGCGGTGCCGGTGTCGGCCTTGGCTGCCTTGAGTGCGGCCAGCACGCGGCTGGGCGTGAAGGGCACTTCAAACAGGCGCACGCCAGTGGCGTCAAAGAAGGCATTGGCAACGGCAGCAGCGCTGGGCACGGAGGCCGATTCGCCTGCGCCCATGGGTGCTTCGTTGGGGCGCTCAACCAGCAAAGAGTCGATCTCTGGCAGCTCGTCAAAGCGGAGGATGGGGTAGCCACCCCATTCCAGCGAGGTCACGCCGCTCTTGTCGAAAGTGACAAATTCCTTGAGCACGCGGCTGGTGGACTGCACCACATTGCCGTGCACCTGGTGGCGCACGCCTGCGGGGTTGACCATGGCACCGGTGTCTTGTGCGACAAAGACCTTGTCGACCTTGATTTCACCGGTTTCGCGGTCCACGGTCACATCGACGGCCCAGGTCGCCCAGGCGGCACCGTAGCCGGGGAACTTGCTGTGGATGTAGCGCGCATAGGCAAAACCGCGGCCCTTGACTAGGCGTTGGTCTGCAGGAGCAGGGTTGCGATGGGCAGGGCCGTCCTGCCAGTTGCATTGCTTCTTGGCTTCAGCAATCAGTGCCACGGCGCGGGGGTCCTTGAGGTAGCGCAGGCGGTACTCGATAGGGTCGGCCTTGGCCAGATAGGCGCACTCATCAATCCAGGATTCATGCGCAAACACATTGGGCAGGGCGGAAACGCCACGCATCCAGGAGGCACGCACGATAGGCACGGCATCCTGCGAAATCATGCGCATCTTGGGATATTCGTACTGCGGAATTGCCGTGCGGTCACCCATTTGCTGCGCATCGATCTTGGCCGAGACTTTGCCCGTGAGGATCAGAGCCAGTGCGGACGCATTGTTGGATGGGTAGCAGGTACGCAGCTCGTAGGCCGTCACATTGTGCTGCTCGTCCATGCCGCCGCGCACGCGGATCAGCTGACCGGTGCCCTTGGGTTCCCAGCCGGACTCCTGCTCGCGCATCAGTTGCACGCGCACGGGCTTGCCGCCCACAGCAGCAGACATCAGGACGGCATCCGAGCAGACGTCATCGGCGCAATTGCGGCCATAGCAGCCGGAGGCTTCCAGGCGGGTCACGTTGACGTTGTCGGCATTCACGTCCATGAGCTTGGAGATGTCCTTGCACACGTCGTGAGGGTTTTGGGAGCCAGTCCAGACCTGGATCTGAGCATCGCCGACTTCAGCAATCGCGCAGGATGGGCCAATGGAGCCATGTGCGTGATAAGGCCAGACGTAGTCGCGTGTCAGCTGAATCTTGGCTTGCTCTACCGCTTGCAGAGCGCCTTCATCTTCTTGAAGCACACGATCTGTCTTGGTGTGATCGACCAGAGTTTGGTGCAGGCCGTTCAGGGACAGGTCAGGCAGACCCGCCCATTCCTTCCAGGTGACCTTGAGCTGACGCATGGCCGCAATGGCCTGCTCTTCACGCTCGGCGACCACGCCGACGAAGTCGCCCTTGATCACGATCTTGACGATGCCGGGCAGGTGGGCGATGGATTTTTCATCGACCGACACCAGGCTGGAGCCCAGCGGTGCGGTAGCGTCAGCGCCGGTATAGGGCGGGCGAATCACACGGCCATGCAGCATGCCGGGCACGCGCAGGTCGTGGATATAGGTCAGGGCACCCAGCACCTTGTTGGGAATGTCCACGCGCTGAACGCTCTTGCCGATGTACTCAAAGCCCGATTTGCGCAGCTCGATCTTTTCGTCCACTTCGATCTGCAGGTCCAGACCTTGGACCAGTTCGCCATAGCCAAAGCGCTTGCCGCCTGCAATGACCACGCCCTTTTGCGTGGTGATGCGCTCGGCGGGAACGCCGGATTTTTCGCTGGCCAGCTTGATCAGCAGCTGACGCACCTGCGCTGCGGCGTGGCGCATGGGCAGGGATGAAACCTGAATGGTGTTACTGGCAATCGTGGGGCCGAGATCGGGGGTGCGGGCGGTATGGCCGAGCACCATGGTCACGGCGGAGAAGTCCACATACAGCTCGTCAGCTACCAGCTGACCCAGCGCGGTGCGGATGCCGGTGCCCAGATCCACGTGACCGTTGTAGGCGGTGACGGAGCCATCAGCGCCAATGGCGATGAAACTGTCCACCATCTTGGCCGAAGGGATGGCAAAAGGGCCCTTGGCGGCAGCTTCGGGGGCGGTCTGGGCCATCAGCAAATGGCTGCCCGCGACGGAGCCGACCATGAGCATGCCACCGGCCTTGAGCAACTGGCGACGGGTAAGCTGGGCTTGATTGTCTTTGGTGAAGAATTTCATGATCAGGCGGCCTTTGCTGGTGTGGATGCGCCGGCGGCGGGAATGGCGGGGCTATGGCCCTGGGCAATCAATTCACGGGCACGTGCGGCGGCCTGCATGATTTCCACATGGGTGCCGCAGCGGCACAGATGGCCAGACAGGGCGTGCTTGATTTCATCGTCCGTGGCCTTAGGCTGCTGGTTGAACAGGGCCACCAGTGCCATGACCATGCCGTTGGTGCAGTAGCCGCACTGCGCCGCTTGAGCGTCGACGAAAGCCTGTTGCACCACATGCAGGGTGTAGGTGCGCGATGCGGCGGGCGCATCGTTTTTGGCAGCGCTGACATCCAGCACGGCGCGGTCTTGCAACGCCTTGGTGCTGGCGGCCTTGCTGGCATCCGGCGACAGGCCTTCAAGCGTTGTGACCTTCTTGCCGGCGACGGCATTCAAGGGCACCGAGCAGGAGCGGGCCACCTTGCCGTCGATCAGCACGGCGCAGGCACCGCATTCGCCCAGGCCGCAACCAAATTTAGGGCCGTTGAGCTGCATGTCATTGCGCAGCACATACAGAAGAGGAGTGTCGGCAGTGGCGCTTTGCGCATCCACTTCCTGGCCGTTTAGTGTGAATTTCATGACGTCAGCTGATCGTAGGTTTCAAGAATCTGGGTCTTATATATGTGTAGTCAATTATATGACTATACAAAAATAGACTGAGTTGACTTGATCTAAAGCAGAGTCGGCTGATCTGGTGTGTTCTATCCAGATACGTATTTGTCTGATAGTGAGCAAATGCTCCTGTTGCGCGGTGACCGACAGTGAAAGCCTGCCCCCAGGCTTTGGCGGTGCCGCAGGTCAGTTCTGATGGATGTGCAAACCTGTCGTCGGGAACCGCTCAGCCTGTTGCTGGAGCCGTTCCTGTGCGCGACGGCGACTGGGTGGCTGATGCCTGCGCAGATTGCTCTTGGTATTGAGTTGGCTGGCGAATGCGAGTCCAATTTATGACGCTGTGAGCCGAAAATGCCCACGGCTTGCTTGAGAAGGTTTCACCACCCGCAGACATGTCTCTGCCTTTGTTCAGGAGCGCTCCTATGGTCCGCAAAAATGTGATTTGCCTCTGGTATGAAAGCGAGGCTCTGGAAGCCGCAAAGTTCTACGCCCAGACCTTTGCTGATAGTTCAGTGGGAGCTGTCAGCCATGCACCGGGTGACTATCCGGCAGGCAAGCAAGGCAATGTATTGACCGTCGAATTCAGCGTAATGGGTATCCCATGCCTGGGCTTGAACGGAGGGCCTGCCTTCAAGCACAGCGAGGCATTCTCATTTCAGGTAGCGACGGACAGCCAGGAAGAAACGGACCGGCTCTGGAACGCCATTGTTGGCAACGGCGGGCAGGAAAGCCAATGCGGCTGGTGCAAAGACAAGTGGGGGCTGTCATGGCAGATCACGCCGCGTGCGCTGACGACAGCCATCAGCGATCCTGATCGCGCAGCGGCCAAGCGGGCTTTTGACGCCATGATGGGCATGAGCAAAGTCGATATCGCCGCAATCGAAGCCGCATGGCGTGGGTGATTTAGCCTGCAGGCGGTCTGACAAAAAGTGGGTCGCAGCAGGGCGCACAGCCCTCGTGGCGCACTTTGCCAAGCGCTGAACGCGATAGGGCAAATGCTCTCAGCACAGCTGATCTACATTGAATTTGCTTTCAATTTCGACGCTCCGGTGCCTTCTGGCTGGTGCAGCTCATGTCTGTATGAATGTCTGGTGGCATTGCAGATGAGAGGCATGCTCAGGTTTTGCTGTCCGTCGAAGCCCGCATTCAAATTGGAGACTAGCAATGAACTTTCTCGACGGCCATCTGTTCCCTGAAAACCAGCAGCCCCTGATCATTACCGCAGCGCCTTACGCACCGGGCTGGTTGCCTTCGGACTTTCCTGAAGACATTCCCGTCACCATGGAAGCGCAAATCCAGAAGGCGGTGGATTGCTACAACGCAGGTGCCACCGTGCTGCACCTGCATGTGCGTGAGCTGGACGGCAAGGGCAGCAAGCGCCTGTCCAAATTCAACGAACTGGTGGCTGGCGTGCGCAAGGCCGTGCCCGAGATGATTATTCAAGTGGGCGGCTCCATCAGCTTCGCCCCCGAAGACGAAGGCCAGGCCGCCAAGTGGCTGAGCGATGACACCCGCCACATGCTGGCTGATCTGGACCCCGTGCCCGATCAGGTGACCGTGACGGTCAACACCTCGCAAATGAACGTGACCGATCAGGCGGAAGACGCTGACTTTGCCGGTACCTCACGCCAGAACCCCGCGTTGTTCAATGCCTACAAGGAAATGACCGTGCCTGCCCAGCCCGGCTGGGTCGAAGAGCATGTGCGCCGCCTGACCAAGGCTGGCATTCAGAGCGCCTTCCAGTGCTACAACCTGAATAGCTTTGAATCGGTGGAGCGCCTGATGCGCCGAGGCTTTTACATGGGCCCGCTGGTCATGAACTGGGTGGCCATTGCCGGTGGCATGGACACGCCCAGCCTGTATAGCCTGGCCAACTTTGTGCGCTCCGTACCCGATGGCGCGGTGCTGACGGTGGAAAGCAATGTGCGCAACGTGCTGCCCGTCAACATGTGGGGCATTGCCGCTGGTCTGCATGTTCGCTGCGGCACCGAAGACTGCCTGTGGAACCAGACCCGTACCGAAAAGGCCAGCACAGTCTCGCAAATCGAGCAGCTGGTGCGCATCTCGCGTGAGTTTGGTCGCCCTATTGCGACGGCCAAGGAAGCCCGCGAGATCAGCAAGATCGGCGTTTTCTACGACACCGTGGAAGAAAGCCTGGCTGCCAACGGCTTTGCACCTAACCGCAACGGCGGCAATCAAGGCTTCTTGCGCAAGACGGCCTGATGACCAGCCGGGCGCAATGCAGCGATATGTTGGGTGCGCACGGCGTCTGCTGAACTGACATGAGCCATAAAAAGGTCTCCTTAGCGAGACCTTTTTATATGGGGATTGCACGCATGCAAGCGGCAGAGTTCACTCATGGGCGCTCTTTCCCGCGCGTCTTACGGCGAATCATGTACCGGCTTCTGCCAAGGATTTCATGAATATCCGTTAGCGGGCTTTGCAAGGGTGCGACCTCAGCGGTTGTGTTGGCGCGCTTGCAAGGTCACGATACGGCCTCATGACCAACCGCACTGCAATTACCGCGCCACTCTGGATCATGCTTGGCATGGCAGCCATCGTGGCAATGCTTTTGACGTTGGTTGCTGTTTCCATCTCCTGGGGAGGCATGGCTCCGGTGGCAGGAAAGCCGCTGACCATCGGTGCGTTGCTCGTGCTCCCGCTGGTCATTGCGGCAAAGTGCGAATGGACTATCGCAGCTTCAGCCGTATTCGCGTACTTCACTTATTTCATTTTGAGCTTTGCCGTGATGCTTGGCCTGATGCGAAAAAAATGAAAAGCGAGCCCCAGCTTTTCATCTACGACTTAGCAAGCAGACTTTCCCAGTACCAAAAACAATAGCTGCCAGCGCTTGTTTACAAAGCACTTGCAGCTATTTTTATAGTGATTTTTAGACGAGGTAGGCGCTAGCAGCTATGGTTTTAGCGATCAATCAAGCGGTGCTGAAATCGCTGCACGGGAGTCCATCACGGAGCCCTGCAGCATTTCGTTTTTAGAACGGCTTGTCGCCAATGATGGCTGCGCGCTCCATCTTGCGGGGAGCGGGCCAGTAGTCCTGCACGGCGTAGTGCTGGGTGCAGCGGTTGTCCCACATGGCAACGCTGCCGGGTTTCCAGCGGAAGCGCACCTGGTACTCAGGAATGGCGGCCTGGCTGATCAGGTAGTTCAGCAGCATGCTGGCACCCGGTGTCTTGTCCTGACCGTAGCGCACGTTCTCGGGCGTGTGGTAGTTGGAAAAGTGGGTGGTGAAGCTGCAGACATACAGAATCTTCTCACCGGTTTCGGGGTGGGTGCGAACCACTGGGTGCTCGACCGGAGGATGCAGGCGACCGAGTTCCAGACGCTTTTCTTCGGGCATGACTGCACCAAAGCCGTGCTCGATGCTGGACTTGGCCTTCAGGCCGTCAATCTTCTGCTTGATGTCATCGGGCAGGTTGTTATAAGCCGCAGCCATATTCACCCAGATGGTGTCGCCACCCACGGCCGGGCCTTCGACGCAGCGCAGCACGCAGCCCATGGTGGGCGTCTCGCGCCACTGGCCGTCGGTGTGATAAGTGTTTTCGTAGTTCTCGCGCTTGTCGCTGCGGTAGATCTGGACCAGACCGGGGTGGTCTGGGTCGCTGCCGGCGACGGGGTGGTCTTCCAGATCGCCAAAGTGGCGGGCAAAGGCGGCATGCTCACCGCGTGTGATGTCTTGATCTCTGAAGAACAGTACCTTGTGCTGGAGCAGCAGGGCGCGGATTTCTTCGGCCAGACCGGTATCGCGTGAGGCATCGCCCAGGCTGATGCCGGAAACTTCAGCACCAATGCTGCAGGTTAGTTGTTCGACTTTCATCGTCTTTTCCTCAATTCTAAAAACGGCTGCGGCTCTGCTTGGAGAAGGTTTTTGAGTCTTGTTCCGAGCGCATCACAAGCGGTGCCAAGAGTCTGTGAAGCGAGGCCTTCAGAAAGGCTTGGCGCTGTATCCACTCACACCAGCAGATGGGAAAAATTTTCAGTGCAGCAGGCTTGGGAGTGCTTGACCAATCGCGTCAGCTTGTTGCCCTCTGCGTCAGCAAATGGAAAACCCTAGGCGGTGGGTGTGGGGTGGTTGGATGCGCGTTGTGCCGGTCTCAAGGTTTGCGATGGACTGGCAGTGAGTAAGCAAAAGCTTCAGGGTGAGGCAGTTTTTCAGAGGAGCGCCTGCTCTTCTGAGGCCAAGGCTGGCGAAGCTCTAGTGGTATCTATTGATTGACTTGTTATCTATGCATTGATAAATATCAAAGCCTGAAAACGCAGAGCTACCCCAAAGGCCTGCATCCCATAGATGAACTTGAGCCGCGCGCAGGACTCAGGTCAATAGATTTGTTGGTCACGATGAAGCCCCGTATCCGAAGTGTGAGCCTGAGCAAATACGCCAGAGTGGCGAATGAGCTGGGACTCGACCCGCTGAGCATGTTCCGCAAAGTGGGTCTGGATCACAGCTGCCTGAACTCCCCCGACCTGCTGGTCCCTGAATCCGCTTTTGCCACGCTGCTGGAGACTTCGTCTGCTCAGACGGGTCATGCATCGCTGGGCCTGCTTATGGGTTCTTACTGGCGCTTATCAGACTTCGGGCCTATCAGCCTGCTGCTGCAGCATCAGGAAAGTCTGTCTGCGATGCTCAAGACGCTCAAGGATTACAACCACCTCATCAGCAGCACGGTGACCACCGAAGTCGTGACACAAGGCCGCTACTCCATCATTCAGCTGCACCTGGACACCGAGCGTGATAGCCCGGGTCGCCACCCCACAGAGCTGGGCATTACCGCACTACTGAGCCTGTGCCGCCACCAGTTGGGCAAGAGCTGGAGTCCGAGCAGCATTCATTTCTCGCACAGCTCGCCAAGCAGCACCATGAGTCACCGCCGGGTACTGGGCAGCGAGATTGTTTTTGCCTCGGACTTTGACGGCATTGTGGTGAGCAATGACGAGATGACGCAGCTCAACGTCGATCACGACAGCCTGATGGAAAGCCATGCCCGCAGCCTGATGGAAAGCCATGCGCCGCGTCCCGCATCCAAGTCGCTGGAGCAGCAGGTGCGCAGCACTTTGCAATCTCTGCTGCCGCACGGCCGCCACAGCATTTCCCATGTGGCTGGGGCGATGGGCTTTACAGCGCGCTCGCTGCAGCGGCATCTTGAGGCGAATAACACCAGCTTTCAGGAAACCTTGGATGCCGTGCGCAGCCAGGCCGCGCTGCGGGCGCTGCAAAACGCGCAGCTGTCTATCAGCGAGGCGGCTACGCTGACCGGTTTTGCCGAGAACAGCTCGTTCACGCGCTGGTTCAGCAAGCACTTTCAACAAAGCCCCAGCAGCTGGCGTCAGCAGAACTGGAACCGCAAGTTGTCCTGAAGTTCTCCTCCCACACCAAAACGCCAGCGTAAAGCTGGCGTTTTTTTGTTGAGGCTCAGAGCTTGGGCAGCGCGGCCAGTCTGGCTTGTTCCTCGGGTTGGGCCTTGGCCAGCAAAAAGTCTATGCAGGTGCGCACGGCCTTGGTCTGGTGGCGATTGGGCAGATAGAGCAAGTACATGTGGGTGCCAAAGATACTGAGCCGGTATTCGTCCAGTGTGGTCAGCACTTCGCCCGTGGCCAGCTTGTCCTGCACCACATAGTCGGGAACCAGCCCCACGCCCAGGCCGGCCAGAATGCCATCGCGCAAAAAGGGGAAGTGCTCGGAGATCATGGTGGGCTCCAGCATGACTTCGTGGCGCTCTGTGCCCAGATAGGCTGCCAGGCGCAATTGCCGCCCCGTCACCCCGGCCGTAATCAGTGGGCTGGCGCGCAAGGCGTGCAAGGTCTTGGGCAGGCCGTGGGTCTGTGCATACTCGCGCGAGGCGCAGGCCAGATAGCGCACCGTGCCCAGACTGCGTGCCACCAGCGACAGCGGTGGCTCCTGAATCACGCGGATGATGATGTCCATATCGTCGCGCAGATTGTCGGCGCGGTTCTCAAACAGCACATCGAGCACGATGCCCGGGTACAGGCGCTTGAACTCAATCAGCCACTCGCTCATCACGATCTGGCCGTAGCCGCTGGGCACGCTGATGCCAACCCGGCCCTGCAGGCTCTGGCCCAGCGTCGTAATCGCTTCACGTGCGGCCAGCATTTCGTTGTGAATGTTGCGGCCATGCTCGTAAAGGCGCAGCCCAATTTCAGTCGGCTCCACACGGCGCGTGGTTCGCTTGACCAATTGCACGCCCGCAGCCTTCTCCAGCTGGGTGAGGTGATAGCTCACATTCGCGCGAGTCATCTTGAGCTTTCGCGCGGCCTGGCTGAGGTTGCCGCTATCAATAATTTCAACCAGCAGAGTCAGTGATTGCGAGTCCATAGGTCATTGTTCGAATTTCTTTGACAGTCTGTCAATGATTCATGGGATTGTTAGAAAACATTGTCGCCGTAAGAATGATGCCTATTCCATAAAACCATAACGGAGACAAGCATGACTTCTGAGGCTGCCGCTTCTGTCGTTGAACTCAAGCAAGACGGCGACGTATTGCTGGTCACCATCAACAACCCGCCAGTCAACGCTCTGGGCGCCGCCGTGCGTCAGGGGCTGGTGGCCGCGATGGAGCAGGCAGACGCCAGCGCCGCCGTCAAGGCCGTGCTGATCGTGGGGCAGGGCAAGGCCTTCATTGCTGGCGCTGATATCCGCGAATTTGGCAAGCCGCCGGTCGCGCCCTTTCTGCCCGATGTCTGCAACCGGATCGAGGCTTGCACCAAGCCCGTTGTGGCGGTGATTCATGGCGCAGCGCTGGGTGGTGGTCTTGAAATTGCCATGGCAGCTCATTACCGTCTGGCCTTGCCTGCGGCGAAGCTGGGCTTGCCAGAAGTCTCGCTGGGTTTGATCCCTGGTGCCGGTGGTACGCAGCGCGCACCGCGTCTGATGGGCGTGAAGGCTGCGACTGAGCTGATGCTCAGCGGCAGCCCCCTGAGCGCCAAGGCCGCTCAGGCCGCCGGTCTGGTGGACAAGCTGGAAGAGGGTGACGACCCAGTGGCCGCCGGTCTGGCCTATGCCCGCGAACTGCTGGCACAGGGCGCACCCCTGCGCCGCACCAGTACCGATCAAAGCCGCCTTGCCGACAAGGCCTCCGCCCATGCCGAGCTGGATACCTTGCGCGCTGAGACTGCCAAAAAATCACGTGGCCTGTTCTCGCCGCTGAAGATCACCGACTGCGTGCAAGCCGCAGTGGAGATGCCTTTTGCTGAAGGTTTGGCGTTCGAGCGTGCCCAGTTCCTGGCCTGCATAGACAGCCCGCAGCGCGCTGGTCTGATTCACGCCTTTTTTGCTGAACGTGAAACCGCCAAGATTCCCGAAGCCAAGGCCGCTGCGCCGCGCCACTTTGCCAAGATCGCCATCATCGGCGGCGGCACCATGGGTGCGGGCATCACCGTGTCGGCGCTCGATGCAGGCCTGGCCGTGACCATGATCGAACGCGATGCTGAATCCATCGCCCGTGGTCAGGCCAATGTAGAAAAGGTTTACAACGGCCTGATCGCCAAGGGCCGCATGAGCGAAGAGGCCAAGGCCGCCGTGATGGCGCGCTACACGCCTTCGACGAGCTATGACGACATTGCCGATGTGGATCTGGTGATCGAAGCCGTGTTCGAAGACCTGGAAGTCAAAACGGCGGTGTTCAAGGAGCTGGACCGTGTCTGCAAACCCGGTGCCGTGCTGGCCACCAACACCTCTTACCTGGACATTGACGCCATCGCCGGCGTCACCAGCCGCCCGCAAGATGTGATCGGTCTGCATTTCTTCAGCCCCGCCAACATCATGAAGTTGCTGGAAATCGTCGTGCCTTCCAAGGTGGCGGCCGATGTGGTGACCACAGCCTTCGAGCTGGCCAAGAAGATGAAGAAGGTGCCCGTGCGCGCCGGTGTCTGCGATGGCTTTATCGGCAACCGCATTTTGGCCACCTACAAGCAGGCCGCCGACTACCTCATGGAAGACGGTGCCAGCCCTTACGAAATCGACGAAGCCGTGCGTGGCTTTGGCTTTGCCATGGGGCCGTTTCAGGTCACCGACCTGGCCGGTGGCGACATTGGCTGGGCCACGCGCAAGCGCCGCGCTGCCACCCGTGACCCCAAGGCCCGCTATGTGGAAATTGCCGACCGCATCTGCGAAAACGGCTGGTTTGGCCAGAAGACCCAGCGCGGCTTCTACCTCTACCCGCAAGGTGCTCGCATCGGTCAGCATGATCCCGAAGTGCTGGCGATTGTGGATGCCGAGCGCGCCAAGAAGGGCGTGACCGCGCGCAAGTTCACCGCCGAGGAAATCATGCGCCGCTACATGGCTGCCATGGTCAACGAAGGCGCCAAGGTGGTGGGCGAGGGCATTGCCCTGCGTCCACTGGATGTGGACGTGACCTTTATCTCCGGCTACGGCTTTCCGCGCCATCGCGGCGGCCCCATGAAGTGGGCTGATATGCAGGGGCTGGACAAGGTGCTGGCCGATATCGAAGCCTTTGCCAAGGAAGACGCGCTGTTCTGGAAGCCCGCACCCCTGCTGCAAAAGCTGGTGGCGGAAGGCAAGAACTTCGACAGCCTGAACAAGTAACCCTCCCTGCCTTCGCTGCGGGCTGCCCTTGCTGGGCATCCCTTGCCTGGATTGCGCCCATTGCTAAGAAAAAAGGAGCTGCTAGCGCTTGATTTGTATTGGTTTCAGTATTGAAAGTATCTGAAATCAATGAATAACAAGCGCAAGCAGCTACTAAAAAGTTTTCAAACATTCACAGAGACAACAACCATGCGTGAAGCCGTCATCGTTTCCACCGCCCGCACACCACTGACCAAGTCGCACCGCGGCGAGTTTAATGTCACTCCTGCAGCCCAGCTGGCGGCCTTTTCCATCAAGGCAGCCGTGGATCGCGCCGGCATTGATCCCGCCATGATTGAAGACCTGATTCTGGGCTGCGGCAACCCCGACGGCTTTCAAGGCCGCAACCTGGGTCGTCAGGCCGTTCTGCGTGCAGGGCTCCCCTTGTCCATTGGCGGTGCCACCGTGGCGCGCTACTGCGCATCGGGTCTGCAGTCGATCGCCATGGCAGCGGGCCGCGTGGTGGCCGAAGGCGTGGATGTGATGCTGGCCGGCGGTATCGAAACCATCTCCGGCATGCGCCCGGGAAACAATCTGCCCACCGATATGGACCCCTGGCTGGTGGAGCACAAGCCCGAGCTGTACATGGCCATGATCGACACCGCCGATGTGGTGGCCAAGCGCTACGGCATCAGCCGCGAAGACCAGGACGCTTTCTCGCTGCAAAGCCAGCAGCGCACGGCGGCTGCCCAGGCTGCCGATCTGTTCAAGGATGAAATCATCCCCTGCGCCACGCGCATGATGGAAAAGAACAAGGAAACGGGCGAGGTCACTTACCGTGATGTCGTCGCCACCGTGGACAACTGCAACCGCGCATCCACCACGCTCGAAGGTCTGGCAAAGCTGGAACCCGTCAAGGGCGCGGGTAACTTCATCACCGCTGGCAATGCTTCGCAGCTGTCCGACGGCTCCAGCGCCTGTGTGGTGATGGAAGCCAAGCTGGCCGAGCGTCTGGGCCTGCAGCCCCTGGGCGCATTCCGCGGCTTTGCCGTGGCGGGTTGCGAGCCCGATGAAATGGGTATCGGCCCCGTGTTTGCCGTTCCCAAGCTGCTGGCCCGCCATGGCCTGACGGTGGATGACATTGACCTGTGGGAGCTGAACGAAGCCTTTGCCTCGCAAGCCCTGTACTGCCAGCGTCAACTGGGTATTCCCAATGAGCGCTTGAACGTCAACGGCGGCGCTATCTCCATCGGTCATCCGTTTGGCATGACGGGTGCCCGTCTGACCGGTCACATTCTGCTGGAAGGTCAGCGCCGCAAGGCTCAGAACCCCAATGTGAAGTGGGGCGTGGTGAGTATGTGCATTGCCGGTGGCATGGGCGCTGCAGGTCTGTTCGAGATTTTCTGATACCCCTTGAGCCGCTACGCGCCTTCCCCCAAGGGGGACGGCAGCATCGCTGCGGGGCGCCCCTTGCTTGCTGCCACTAAGTTGGGCCGCACAGGTTTATGAATAACGGCGCATCGCGCCACGATTTACAGAGTCAATCGCAATGGATTTGCAATTCACCCCCCAAGAAGAGGCGTTCCGCGCTGAAGTACAGAGCTTTCTCGCGGACAAGCTGCCCAGGCATATTTCGCAAAAGGTCAAGGCGGGTCAACGCCTGAGCAAGGCTGATCAGAACGAGTGGCATGCTGTTCTCAATGAGCGTGGCTGGTATGCCAACCATTGGCCCATGGAAAACGGCGGCCCCGGCTGGGGTGCGGTGGAAAAGTTCATTTTCGACACCGAGTGTGCGCTGGCCGGTGGCCCCCGCGTCGTGCCTTTTGGCGTGAACATGCTGGGCCCGGTGCTGATCAAGTACGGCAACGAGCAGCAAAAAAATTACTGGTTGCCCCGCATGCTGCGTGGTGAGGACTGGTGGTGCCAGGGTTACTCGGAACCCGGTGCGGGCTCCGATCTGGCCTCGGTCAAGACTACGGCGGTGCGAGTCACTGACGAAATGGGTGAGCACTACATCGTCAACGGCCAAAAGACCTGGACCACACAGGGCCAGCACGCCAACATGATCTTCTGTCTGGTTCGCACCAATCGCGAAGCCAAGGCGCAGGCCGGCATCAGCTTTTTGCTGGTGGACATGAACACTCCCGGCGTGGAAGTGCGCCCCATCCGCACGCTGGATGGCGACAAGGATGTCAACGAGGTCTTCTTCACCGATGTGAAGGTACCGGTTGAAAACCTGGTGGGCGAAGAGAACAAGGGCTGGACTTACGCGAAGTACCTGCTGACCTATGAGCGCACCGGCATTGCAGGCGTGGGCTTTTGCATCTCGTCTCTGGCCAAGCTCAAGGTGGTGGCCGCCAAGGCGCACAAGAACGGAAAGCCTCTGAGCCAGGATCCGCTGTTTGCGGCGCGCATGGCCAAGGTCGAGATTGATCTGGAAAACATGAAGACCACCAATCTGCGCGTGATTGCTGCCGTGGCCGGTGGCGGCGTGCCCGGTGCGGAAAGCTCGATGCTGAAGATTCGCGGTACGGAAATTCGTCAGGAAATCCTGTCGCTGATCCGCCGCGCCATGGGTGTCTATGCCGTGCCTTATATCGACGAAGCGCAGTACGAAGGCTATGCAGATGCGCCTGTAGGCTTGATCGACGAAGCGGCTACTGCTGCGGCCAACTACTTCAACTACCGCAAGCTGTCGATCTTCGGTGGCTCCAATGAAATCCAGAAAAACATCATCTCCAAGATGATCCTGGGCCTCTGATTCGGGCAAGGCAAGGAATAAGCACATGAACTTCACACATACCGAAGACCGCCGCATGCTGGCGGACAGCCTGAACCGCTTTGTCTCCGAGCAGTACGGCATCGAGCACCGCAACCAGCTGGCCTATGGCGCTGAGGGCCACAGCCCCGCGCTGTATGCGCAGTTTGCCGACCTGGGTGCCATTGGCGCGCTGTTCCCTGAAGAGGTGGGCGGCTTCGGCGGCTCTGGTTTTGACATCAGCTTGGTGTTTGAGTCGCTGGGCCGTGGTCTGGTAGCCGAGCCTCTGCTGGGCGCGCTGGTCGTGGGCCAGGCGCTGATTGCTGCAGGTACCGAATCGCAAAAGCAGAAGCTGGAAGCCATCGTGGCTGGCACTGTGATGGCTGCTCTGGCCCATGACGAACCCGGCAGCCACTACGAGCTGAACAACGTCAGTGCGACGGCTGCCAAGACGGCCACAGGCTGGGTACTGAACGGTGCCAAGAGCGTGGTGGCCTTTGGCGAAAAAGCCGATCTGCTGCTGGTGTCGGCCCGTACGGCTGGCGAACAGTTTGATGAAGCCGGTGTCAGCCTGTTCCTTGTGGATGGCAATGCCGCAGGTCTGACCAAGCGTGGTTATAGCCGCATGGAAGGTGGCCGAGCCGCCGAGCTGACTTTTGACGCAGTGCAACTGAGCGCCGACGCCTTGCTAGGCACTGAAGGCCAGGGCCATACGGTGCTGGAGCATGTACAAGGCTTTGCGCTGCTGGCGCTGGCAGCCGAGGCGCTGGGTGCCATGGATGTGGCCAAGCAAAACACGCTGGAATATCTGCAGACCCGCAAGCAGTTTGGCGTGGCCATTGGCACTTTTCAGGCGCTGCAGCACCGCATGGCCGACCTGCTGCTGGAAGTGGAGCAAGTGCGCTCCACCGTCGTCAATGCCGCTGACGCTATCGACAATGCCGAAGGTGTGGAGCGGGCCAAGATGCTGTCTGCCGCCAAGTACACCGTGGGCTATGTGGGTGCGATGGTGGCCGAGGAATGCATTCAGATGCACGGCGGCATCGGCATGACCTGGGAGTTGCCGCTGGCGCATTACGCAAAACGACTGGTCATGATTGACCATCAGTTTGGCGATGAAGATCACCACCTGGCGCGATTCATGGCGCTGAGCCAGAACGCCTGATTGAGCGCAAACCGGCCTTGCCTTGTGCAAGGCCTTGGGTCTTCCAGAGACAGAGATTGGAGAACAGCAAAATGAGCAGCCAGCAAGAATTACCGGACGACTTGGACTTTCCTCTGGAGGGTGTGCGCGTACTGGATTTGTCGCGTGTGTTTGCCGGCCCTTTGTGCGGTCAGGTTCTGGCCGACTTTGGCGCAGAAGTCATCAAGGTGGAGCACCCCCAGCGCGGTGATGACACCCGCGACTGGGGCCATCGCATTGGCAAAACCGAGACCACCTACTACAACAGCATGAACCGCAACAAGCGGTCCATCACGCTGGATTTGCAAACTGCCGAGGCTATCCAGATCATCTATGACCTGCTGCCCCAGTTTGATGTGGTGATTCACAACTTCAAGCATGGCGGTGCGGACAAGCTGGGTCTGGGCTATGACAAGCTCAAGTCCATCAAGCCTGACCTGATTTACTGCAGCGTAGCGGGCTACAGCAGCGACACCCCCGAAGCCAAGCGCCCCGGCTACGACCTGGTGATTCAGGCCGAAGCCGGGCTGATGGCCATCAACGGTGTGGAAGGAACGCCGCCCTTGAAATTCGGCGTGGCCGTGGTCGACATGATGACCGGCATGTATGCCGCACAAGCCGTGCTGGCCGCGCTCTATCGCAAGAGCCGTACCGGTCGTGGCCGCAAGATTGAAATGTCTCTGTACGACTGTGGTCTGACGATCACCGGCTATTACGGGCTGGATTCCATGCAGCTGGGCCACGACACACAGCGCTATGGCAATGCCCACCCCTCCATCGTGCCCTATGGCTTGTTCGAGGCGGCCGATGGCCCGCTGATCATCGCCGTGGGCAATAACAGCCAGTTCGACAAGTTCTGTCGCCAGGTAGTGATGCGGCCCGACATCGTCGAGAACCCGCGCTTTGCCACCAATGTGGAACGCGCCAGGAACCGTATGGAGTTGCTGCCCCTGATGACCGAGATCATCAGTGGCTTGGCACGCGATGAGCTGTTGGAGCGCATGGCCGCCTGCGGCATTCCCAGCGGTCGTGTGGCGGGCTTGCACGAAGCGCTGACCAGCGAGCGCACGCGCCAGGCTGGCGTGTTCCAGCAAATGCCCCATCCCGTGGCCGGCCAGACCTGGGTGTTTGCTCCGCCCTATCGACTGGATGGCCAGCTACTGCCAATTCGCAAGGCACCACCCGTGCTGGGTGAAGGTACGCGCGAAGTGCTGCAGCAATTGCTGCAGCTGCCCGAAGCGGAGTTACAGGCGCTGCAGGCCAAGGGCGTGCTGACCTTGCCTGTCTGAACTCATCGATTCCTAGAACAACTACCGGAGACAAATATGCAAACATCCATGGGCCGCCGCTTGATATTGGCGGCAGTTGCCGCAGCCAGCCTGGGAGCGGGTCTGTCCGCGCAGGCCAGTGAGTTCCCGAACCGCCCCATCACGCTGATCGTGCCATTCCCGGCCGGTGGGCCCACGGACCGCCATATGCGCATACTGGCCGACATCGCCAGCAAACAGCTGGGGCAGGCCATCATTGTTGACAACCGACCAGGTGCTGGTGGCACCTTGGGCCCGGGTACGGTGGCACGCACGGCAAAGCCTGATGGCTACACGATTGTCCAGTTCCCCATGTCGATGCTGCGCATGGCGCATATGCAGAAAACGGCCTGGAATCCGCTCACCGACTTCACCTACATCATTGGGGTCTCGGGCTATACCTTTGGTGTGGCAGTGCGCACGGATTCACCTTATCGCAGCTTCAACGACTACATTGCCGCTGCACGCAAGAGCCCGGGCAAGATCGACTACGGCTCGACGGGCATCGGCTCTTCACCTCACCTGCTGATGGAAGAGCTGGCCGAGAACGCCAAAGTCTCGCTCAACCACGTGCCCTTCAAGGGTGATGCCGATCTGCAGCAGGCGCTGTTGGGCGGCCATCTGGCTGCGGAGAGCGGGGCCTCTGGCTGGGAGCCCCATGTGGAAAGCGGCAAGATGCGCTTGCTGGTCACCTTTGGTGAAAAGCGGACCCAGCGCTGGCCCGATGTGCCTACCGCCAAGGAGCTGGGCTATGGCGTGGTGTCGCTCTCTCCCTACGGGCTGGCCGGCCCCAAGGGCATGGATCCCGCCGTGGTGCAGAGGCTGCATGATGCGTTCAAGAAAGCCATGGACGATCCACGCCACACCGAGGTGTTGACGCAGCTCAATCAGGGGCTGTGGTATCGATCCGGTGCTGACTATCTGCAATGGGCCAAGGATGCTTATGCCAAGGACAAGGTGCTGATCGAGCGCCTGGGTCTGGCAGCCAACGCGAAATGAAATCACTTTGGTGTGCATGTTCCTTGCCTCCATAGAGCCCTGCAAAGCCGTCCTATGCAGGAGTGGTTCATGCAGAAGCCTGCGTTTTAATTCCTGAATTCATAGCTGCCAGCGCTTTCTGAATAAGCGCTGGCATCCATTTCAATCACTAATCTGTGGAAGAGCAGCAGCAATGAAGGTATTGGTCCCTGTCAAGCGCGTGGTGGACTACAACGTGAAGG
>ERZ724525.101-NODE-101-length-41957-cov-9.159420_pt1 | contig 41957 bp, 45 predicted proteins | sample MGYA00376058_ERZ724525 | MGnify/ENA primary metagenome ERZ724525 (study PRJEB28724, sample SAMN07190888) | wastewater metagenome | isolation source: influent of sewage treatment plant in Hong Hong | place: USA: Christiansburg, Virginia | collected 2016-03-01 ... | reverse complement strand
TTGCCAAACTGGGCCAGGACGGCCACGACCGCGGCGCCAAGGTGGTGGCCACGGCGTTTGCAGACCTGGGTTTTGACGTGGACATCGGCCCGCTGTTCCAGACCCCCGAAGAATGCGCCCGCCAGGCGATCGAGAACGACGTGCACGCCGTGGGCGTCTCAACGCTCGCCGCTGGCCACAAGACCCTGGTGCCCGCCATCATTTCGTCGCTCAAAGAGCAAGGCGCCGACGACATCGTGGTGTTTGTCGGCGGTGTGATCCCGGCGCAGGACTACGATTTTCTGTACGAAGCCGGCGTCAAGGGCATCTATGGCCCAGGCACCCCCATTCCGGCCAGTGCAAAGGATGTGCTGGAGCAGATTCGGAAGGCCATTGCCTGATGCCAGCATTTGAAATACAGTAATACGGTATTTCAAATAGGAGATTGCTATGGCTGTATCCGTCCGCATGGACCCCTTGCTGGAAAAAGAGCTGGAACTCGCTGCCAGCCGCCAGGGCGTGACCAAATCGCAGTTCATCATCGACGCTGTCGAGCGCGCCCTGGGGCGCAAGGATCCTGCGCAGCTGTACCACCAGGTCATGGAGGAGGCTGCACGCTACCAGGTCGGCGAGGGGGCTGCGGACGCCGAACTTGCTCCCCATCAAGCCGCCCTGCGACAGAGCCTGCGCCAAGCGCATGCGCAGCAGCAAGACGACTACGCCGCTTACCTGGCAGAGCGGGGCAAGCCGTGAAGAGCTGCTTGCTCGATGCCGGGCCCTTGGTCGCGCTGTTCGATCCGCAGGACCGGTTTCACGCGCATTTCCAGCAACTGATGCTGGAACCCCAGGTGCCGTTGCAACTGCACACCACCTGGCCGTGTATTACCGAGGCATGCCATTTGCTGGGCCCGCGCTACCGGGTTGCGCTGCTGCAGTGGGTTGGGGTAGGTGCCGTCCAGGTTTTTCCGTTTGAAAGCGGCGATTTGCCGCAGATGTGCGAGTGGATTTTGCGCTACACCCAGCAGCCGCGTACCGAGATGGATCTGGCCGATGCCTCGCTGTACTGGCTGGCGTGCGAAACCGGCGTGACGCAGATTTTTACCGTGGATGTGCGCGACTTCTCGCGCTACCGGCTGCCCGATGGCCGCAGTTTTGAGATTTTGTAGGCCCGTATGTCATCCCATCTGCAAGCCCTTACCGATGACCTGACCGGTGCCATCACCCACGGTGCGCCTGCCGTTCGCCGCCGCGCCATGGCCAAAGCCATCACCTTGCTCGAATCCACGCACACCGACCACCGCGCCCAGGGTGATGCGCTGCTGACCGCGCTGCTGCCGCACACCGGCAAGGCGTTTCGTCTGGGTATCAGCGGCGTGCCGGGCGTCGGCAAGTCCACCTTTATCGAAGCGCTGGGCCTGTACCTGATCAAGCAAGGCCACCGCGTTGCGGTGCTGACGATCGACCCGTCCAGCACGGTCTCCGGCGGCTCGATCCTGGGCGACAAAACGCGCATGGAGCACCTCTCGGTGAACGAGAGCGCTTACATCCGCCCCAGCCCCAGCAGCGGCACGCTCGGCGGCGTCGCAGAGAAAACGCGCGAGTCCATGCTGGTCTGCGAGGCGGCGGGCTACGACGTGGTGATTGTCGAGACCGTGGGCGTGGGCCAAAGTGAAACAGCCGCCGCCAGCATGACGGACATGTTTGTGCTGCTGCAACTGCCCAACGCCGGCGACGACCTGCAGGCCATCAAGAAAGGCGTGATGGAGATTGCCGACCTGGTGGTCATCAACAAAGCCGACCTCGACCCCCATGCCGCCATGCGGGCCGACGCGCAAATCACATCGAGCCTGCGCATCCTCAGCCAGCACGGCAACCCCGACAACGCCTCGCACGACACCACGCGCTGGCATCCCAAGGTGCTGCAGATCAGTGCGCTGCTGGGGCAGGGCGTGGATGGTTTTTGGGACGCCGTCACGCAATACCGCCAATTGCAAACCGCCAACGGCCGCCTGGCTACGCGGCGCGAAAAGCAGGCCCTGGCCTGGATGTGGGAGCGTATTGACGCCGGGCTCAAGCAGGCGTTTCGTGCGCACCCGCAGGTCAAACATCTGCTGCCGCGTATGCAGCAAGAGGTGGCGGCGGGGCGCATTGCGGCCTCCACTGCAGCAAGAAATTTGCTCTCAGCGCAATCAGGGCAAGCGCTGTCAGCTATTGAATAAATAGCAACTCAAACAACACAGGCTCACTCAAAGGACGACCATGCAAGACATCCTCGATCAACTGGAGAAAAAGCGCGCGCTGGCCCGTTTGGGCGGCGGGCAAAAGCGCATTGATTCGCAGCATGCCAAGGGCAAGCTCACGGCGCGTGAACGCATTGAGCTGCTCATGGACGATGGCACCTTTGAAGAATGGGACATGTTTGTTGAGCACCGCTGCACCGATTTCGGCATGCAGGACAACAAGATTCCGGGCGACGGTGTGGTGACAGGCTACGGCCTCATCAATGGGCGCCTCGCCTTTGTGTTCAGCCAAGACTTCACGGTGTTCGGTGGAGCCTTGTCCGAAACCCACGCCGAGAAAATCTGCAAGGTCATGGACCAGGCCATGAAGGTCGGCGCCCCGGTGATCGGCCTGAACGACTCAGGCGGCGCCCGCATCCAGGAGGGCGTGGCCAGCCTGGGCGGCTACGCCGACGTGTTCCAGCGCAACGTGATGGCCAGCGGCGTGGTGCCGCAGATCAGCATGATCATGGGCCCCTGCGCAGGTGGGGCGGTGTATTCGCCCGCCATGACCGACTTCATCTTCATGGTCAAAGACAGCAGCTACATGTTCGTCACCGGCCCCGAGGTGGTGAAAACCGTGACGCACGAAAGCGTGACCGCTGAAGAATTGGGCGGCGCCATCACCCACACCACCAAGAGCGGCGTGGCCGACATGGCGTTCGAGAACGATGTTGAGGCGCTGATGATGCTGCGCCGCCTGTACAACTACCTGCCACTGAACAACCGCGAGAAGGCGCCCGTTCGCCCCAGCAACGACCCGGCCGACCGGGCGGACAAGTCGCTGGACACCCTGGTGCCGGCCAATGCCAACCAGCCGTACGACATGAAGGAGCTCATCGTCAAGACGGTGGACGACGGCGACTTTTTCGAGCTGCAGCCTGACTACGCCAAGAACATCGTCATTGGCCTGGCCCGCATGGAAGGCCAGACGGTCGGCATCGTCGCCAACCAGCCGCTGGTGCTGGCGGGTTGCCTGGACATCAAAAGCAGCATCAAAGCCGCGCGCTTTGTGCGTTTTTGCGATGCGTTCAACATCCCGGTCGTTACTTTTGTGGATGTCCCCGGCTTCATGCCCGGCACATCGCAGGAATACGGCGGCATCATCAAGCACGGCGCCAAGCTGCTGTTTGCCTACGCTGAATGCACCGTGCCCAAAATCACCGTCATCACCCGCAAGGCCTACGGCGGCGCGTACGACGTGATGAGCAGCAAGCACCTGCGCGGCGACGTGAACCTGGCTTGGCCCAACGCTGAGATTGCCGTGATGGGTGCCAAGGGCGCGGTGGAAATCATCTTCCGCGAAGACAAAAACGACCCGATCAAGCTCGCAGCGCGCGAAGCGGAATACAAAGAACGCTTTGCCAACCCGTTTGTGGCGGGGGCCCGCGGCTTTATCGACGACGTGATCCTGCCGCACGAGACCAGGAAGCGCATCTGCCGATCGCTGGTCATGCTGCGCGATAAAAAGCTGGAAAACCCATGGCGTAAGCACGGAAACATCCCCCTCTGAACGGCACGTATCGGGTAAGAGCCTTTAGAAAGAAATTCATCATGTTCACCAAAATCCTGATCGCCAACCGAGGCGAAATAGCGTGCAGAGTCATCGCCACGGCGAAGAAAATGGGCATTGCCACCGTCGCCGTCTATTCCGACGCCGACAAGGAAGCGCGCCACGTCAAGCTGGCCGACGAGGCCGTGCGCCTGGGCCCGGCGCCTTCGCGTGAGTCGTACCTGCTGGCCGAAAAAATCATCGATGCCTGCAAACAGACCGGCGCGCAAGCCGTGCACCCCGGCTATGGCTTTCTGTCGGAAAACGAAGCCTTTGCTCGGCGCTGCGAAGAAGAGGGCATTGCCTTCATTGGCCCGAAGGCGCATTCGATTGCCGCCATGGGCGACAAAATTGCGTCCAAGAAGCTGGCGCTCGAAGCCAAGGTCAACACCATTCCCGGCTACAACGACGCCATTGCGGGTGCCGAACAAGCCGTGGAGATTGCCAAGGGCATTGGCTACCCGGTGATGATCAAGGCCTCGGCCGGTGGCGGCGGCAAGGGCCTGCGCGTGGCCTACAACGACAAGGAAGCGTTCGAGGGCTTCACCGCGTGCCAGAACGAAGCCCGCAACAGCTTTGGCGACGACCGCATCTTCATCGAGAAGTTCGTGCAGGAGCCGCGCCATATTGAAATCCAGGTGGTCGGCGACAGCCAGGGCAACGTCATTTACCTGAATGAGCGCGAGTGCTCTATCCAACGCCGCCACCAGAAGGTGATTGAAGAGGCGCCCAGCTCTTTCATCTCTGACGCCACGCGCAAGGCCATGGGCGAGCAGGCGGTGCAACTGGCCAAGGCGGTGCAGTACCAAAGCGCCGGCACGGTGGAGTTTGTCGTCGGCAAGGACCAGGATTTTTACTTCCTGGAGATGAACACCCGCCTGCAGGTCGAGCATCCGGTGACCGAATGCATTACCGGCCTGGATTTGGTCGAGCTGATGATCCGCGTCGCCGCTGGCGAGCCGCTTCCGCTCACCCAAGCTGAAGTCAAGCGCGACGGCTGGGCCTTGGAGTGCCGCATCAACGCCGAAGACCCGTTTCGCAGCTTTCTGCCGTCCACCGGCCGGCTGGTGCGATTTCAGCCGCCCGAGGAAACCATGTTCCAGGCCGAGCCGGAGAAGAAGTACGGCGTGCGCGTGGACACCGGCGTGTACGAGGGCGGCGAAATCCCCATGTACTACGACTCGATGATCGCCAAGCTCATCGTGCACGGCACAGACCGCAACGACGCCATCCACAAGATGCGTGCTGCGCTCAACGGTTTTGTCATCCGCGGCATCAGCAGCAATATTCCCTTCCAGTCCGCACTGTTGGCGCACCCCAAATTCGTCTCGGGCGACTTCAACACCGGTTTCATTGCCGAGAACTATGCCCACGGTTTTGTCGCCGAAGACGTGCCGCACCAAGACCCGCTGTTCCTGGTAGCGCTGGCCGCCTTCATGCACCGGCGCTACCGTGCGCGGGCCTCTGGCATCAGCGGCCAGTTGGCCGGGCACGAAGTCAAGGTGGGTGAAGCCTTTGTGGTGGTGGTGCTGGGCGCGGAGGGCCAGCACCAGCAATATCCCGTGGAGGTGACCGATTTTGAAGACAAATCGGGCTCTAGCGCAGTACTGGTGGGCGCTAACAGCTACAAAATTGAGAGTACTGCCACACTGGGCCAAATTCGCGTGCAAGGCAGTTGTAACGGCCAGGGCTTCACCGCCCAGGTCGAACGCGGCGCCGGCAAGAACCCCCTGGCGCTGCGCATTGCGCACAACGGTACGCAGATTGAAGCCTTGGTGCTCTCGCCGCTGGGCGCGCGCCTGCATGCGCTGATGCCGTACAAGGCGCCGCCAGACCTCTCCAAGTTCCTGCTCTCGCCCATGCCGGGCCTGCTGGTAGACGTGGTGGTGCAAGAAGGCCAGAAGGTGCAGGCCGGTGAGAAGCTCGCTGTCATCGAAGCCATGAAGATGGAAAACGTGCTGCTGGCCACGCAAGACGGTGTCGTGGGCAAACTGGTGGCCGGGAAGGGCGAGTCGCTCACGGTGGATCAGGTGATTCTGGAGTTTGTGTGATGAGTGCCCCACGTCCATTCAAAGTTCTGGGCATCCAGCAAATCGCCATTGGCGGACCCGACAAGACGCGCCTGCAAAAGCTCTGGGTCGACATGCTGGGCCTGGAGATGACCGCCACCTTTAAAAGCGAGCGTGAGAACGTGGACGAGGACATATGCACCATGGGCCGGGGCGCCACGCGTGTCGAAGTCGATTTGATGCAGCCGCTGGACCCCGAGAAGAAACCCGCCGTGCACACCACGCCGCTCAACCACGTGGGCCTGTGGATCGACGACCTGCCCAAGGCTGTGGAGTGGCTCACCGCGCAGGGCGTGCGTTTTGCGCCCGGTGGTGTGCGCAAAGGCGCGGCAGGCTACGACATCTGCTTTCTGCACCCCAAGTCAAATGAGGAATTCCCGATCGCCGGGGAGGGCGTGCTGATTGAACTGGTGCAGGCGCCGGCGGACGTGATTGCCGCCCTGGGCTGACGCTGCCTGGGCGGGGACGCCCGCTCAGACGGTAAAAAAACTATCAAAAAAATAGCTGCTTGCGCTTACTGGATAAGCGCTAGCAGCCATTTTTATCTAAACTTTTTCAGTTTTTCTTCATTGGGCAGGTTTTGATGCCCAGCAGCGAATACGCCGGGCAGAAGCCAAACAGCCCCGTGGCCACGGGCACCACGCCGATCCAGCCCCACAGCCCCACCGTACCCGTGGCGGCCAGGGCGATCAGCACCAGGCCCACCACCACGCGCAGCACGCGATCCCAGCTTCCTACATTGAGCGACATTTCGTTTTCCTTTCGTTGACAGGGCCCCCGAGATGGGGGTTCATTCACTTCAGGCGCACGCCTTCGGCGTCGATCACCTGCAACTCGATTGCAATGCCCAGGCCCACGCTTTGCGTCACGGTGCAGTAGGCTTCAAATTGGTCCAGCACCCGGTCCAGGTGCTGCAGCGATGCGGCGGCAACCCCCAGCCGCAATACGGCGGTCATCTTCAGTACGCGCAGGCGGTTTTGATCGTTGCGGCCGACTTCGGCCGTCACCGTGCACTCCATCGGCTCGGGCGCCTGCTTGAACTTGCGCAGGGCAAACAACAAAGAGTCCGACAGGCAGTTGCCCACCGCAGCGGCCAGCAACTGAACCGGCGATGGCCCTTGTCCGCTGCCCAGCGGCGCCGGTTCGTCCGCAGCCAGCACCGGGATACCGCCACCAAAATCCACGTCGAATTGGTAGTCTTTCTGTTGCCGCAGGGTGATCTGAACCGTGTTTTCACTCATGCCCAAGCCTTTTTCGTTGGAATGTTCAATCAATCAGAGACGGCGGATGCTCCGTCCCGTTTGCAGTGCCACGGCGCCCACTGAGCCGCCATTGACCGCCTGGGTATAGCCCATTTGCCGCAGCCATTGCAAGGCCATTGCGGACCGTGCGCCCGACAGACAGTACAGCAGCAGGCGCGCGTCCTTGTCCGGCAAGACTGCGGGCGCGTCGTGCACCAGGCGCTCCAGCGACAGGTGCAGCGCACCATCCACATGCCCGGAATCGAACTCAGGACGCGAGCGCACGTCCACCAATAGCGGCTCGGGGTGGGTTGGTGCGGGCGACGCAGGCATGGCGCAGACGCTCGCTCAGCAGCCAGGCTGTGCGCCCAGCTTGCGCATGATGGTTTCCAGCATGCACCAGTGCGTGAGCGCACTTTGCAGCAGGTTGGCGCCTACAAACGCCGTAAATGCCAGGAACCATTGGCTGACAAACACCGGGCTGCCGGGGATGCCGAGCGCCAGAGAAAGCAGAATGAAAGTGCCCGCAAGCAGTCGAACGATTTGCCAGGATTTCATGACGGACTCCAAAATTTTGTTACGAAACTGATTATTTAGCCAAACAACTAAATAGTCAATTGCCGTATTATGGCAGTATCCGAGGGCGTGCGACTTGTCTGTCCGTCGCCTCTTGATCCAAGCCAAGCCCTGCCATGAAAAACCTGCCGCCCGAAGCCCTTCAGCAAGTTGCCTCGTACTTCCAGACGCTGGCGGAGCCCACGCGCTTGCGCATCCTGAACCTGCTGCGCGAGGGCGAGCACAACGTGGGCGAGCTGGCCCAACTCTGCGGCTACACGGCGGCCAACGTCTCGCGCCACCTCAGCCTGATGACGCAGCAGGGCTTTGTGACGCGCGAGAGTCGGGGCACCAGCGTGTACTACCGCATCGCTGATCCCTCTGTTTACGCCCTGTGCGATCTGGTCTGCGACAGCATTGCGCGCCAGTACGAACGGGCATTAAAAAACCAGCAGGCGATCTTCACGCGCGGCGACGGCGCGGCGTAAATGCGTGGGATGGGCGAAGCGGGCAGGGCACAGCTTTTCACCAGCTCCCCGCTTTCAACCCAGCAAAATCTGCACGCGCTCGCGCACCGCGCCTTGCAAGTGCTCGGGCCGACTGATCAGCGCCGCTGCCAGGGCAGAATGGGCGTCTGATGCCGGGCGCTCGGCACCCAGCAGCAGCACGGCAGCGCGCGCAATGTGCTGGGCGTGGCCGGCGTTCTTCATCAGGTTGGCAATGGCGAAATCCGACGTGACATGCGGCTCGCGCGGGTTCCAGCAGTCGTAATCGGTGACCATGGCCAGGCTGGCATAAGCCATTTGCGCCTCGCGCGCCAATTTGGCCTCGGGCATGTTGGTCATGCCGATCACGTTGGCGCCCATGCTGCGGTACCAGTGTGACTCGGCCAAGGTGGAGAACTGCGGCCCTTCAATGCAGACGTAGGTTCCGCCGCGGTGCAGCCGCTGCTCCTGCGGCAGCGCCACTGCCGCCACCGCGCGGGCCAGTACATCGGCCAGCTGCGCACACACGGGTTGCGCCATGGAGACATGGGCCACCGCGCCGGAACCGAAAAATGTGGATTCCCGCCGCCGGGTCAAGTCGATGAACTGGTCCGGCAACACCATGTCGAGCGGCCGCAGGTCCTGCCGCAGCGACCCGACGGCCGAGAGTGAAATCAAATAACGCACGCCCAGCGTTTTCAGCGCATAGACGTTGGCGCGGTAGGGAATCTCCGAGGGAATCAGCCGGTGCCCGCGTCCGTGGCGTGCCAAAAACGCCACCGCCACGCCGTCGACCCGGCCAGTCATGACGGCATCCGACGGCGCGCCAAACGGCGTGTCGATCTGCAGCTCCTGCACATCTTCCAACGCTTCCATCGCGTAGAGCCCACTTCCTCCTATGACGCCTACCAACGCTTTGTCCATCTTTTGCCTTTCTGATGCAATGAGCCGTTGCGCATCATCCCAGACGCTGCAGGGCGGTGCATGAAGCGGCTGGCTTGGGCAGCAAGAGGCAGCGCCGGCGCTTTGCATCGCTGAACGGCACGTCTAAGTGGGTGAGGTGATTCGTTGTACTTACAACCAAGTCACAGCGAAGCGGATCATTGCGCAGGAACGCGAGTGGCGGGGTACTTCTGCCTAGTCTCAGTTGGGGAAAAACAGCGAAAAATTTGTCATCCCGTCACTTGATGCCGCCGAGACTTCACCTCCATGTGCACGCACAATGGCCTGCGTAATGGAAAGTCCCAGGCCTGTGCCTTCGCCTGCATCGCGCTGGCGCGCAGGATCGGCGCGGTAGAACCGCTCAAAAAACCGTGCCAGATGGGCCGCAGCAATCGGCTCACCCGTGTTCTGCACTTGAATCCGCAATTGCGCCCCGTCTTGGTTAATTTCTACGCAGATGGTTCCTCCCACCGGCGTGTGACGCAACGCGTTTGAGATGAGATTGCCCAAGGCGCGTCGCAGCATCAATCTGTCTCCGTGCAGGGTGCCTTCGCCGCGCACCTGCAGGCCGATGTGCTTCTCGTCGGCCGATAACTCGTAGAAGTCGAACAGTTGGCGCACTTCGTGTGCCAAATCAACGAGCTCTTCATGCACCAGCACGAGTCCGTTTTCAGCCTTTGCCAGAAGTAGCATGTCGGAAATCATGCGGGCCAGACGCTCGTATTCCTCTGAGTTGGATTCGAGAATGGCTCGATAGTGATCTGCGTCTCGCGGAAGGCTCAATGCAACTTGCGTCTGCACCATCAGGTTGCTCACGGGCGTGCGCAGTTCATGGGCAAGGTCGGCAGAAAAATCGGAAAGGCGCTGGAACGCATCTTCCAGTCTTTCTAGCATCTCATTGAGCGTAAGTGCAAGCTCGGCCAATTCCGGCGGCACGGCCTCTACTGAAAGCCTGCGGTCCAAACTGTGGGCTGTCACCGTGGCGGCGCGCTCGCGCATGGCCCGCAGCGGCGCCAGACCTCGCCGCGCCGAAACCCAGCCGAGCAAGCCCATGAACATCACGGCGCAGACAATGAACAGCCAAAGCGTCATGCGAAAGCTGTGCAGAAATTGTTCGTGATGGGCGGTATCCAAGGCCAACACCAATGTGAGAGCGTCTTCCGCCGTGGTGCCGGCCCGCAAAGTCTTTTCCAACCCATGAAACGTGTGCCCGCCCGCGCGCCAACGAGAAAAGTCGGAGGCAGCGGGCAAACTCGCCGGAAACTCTACGCCCGGTGAAGCAAACCAGAGCGCTCCGCTCGGGCCGCGAATTTGCATCACAAGCTCATGGTGCCCGGCAAAAGTGGAGGCAAGCGCCTTGACCACAAGGTCCTGGTTGAGCGGCCGGTCCATGGTGGCGACCAGCTGCGCGGCATAGTCGAGCTTGCCGCTGAGTTCGTCGCGATCAAGCTCGTCGAAGTGCGATGCAATGGCTGTCATTACCAGCCAGCCCAAGGTGAGCAGAACCACCGCTGAACCGAGGGTGAACAGCAGCGTCAGCCGCGCCGTCAGCGTCAGCGTCAGACGCGAGCCCATCAGTCCGACGCCTCCAGCACGTAGCCCATGCCGCGGACCGTGCGCAGCAGCTTGGGCTCGAAGTCGTCGTCCATCTTGGCCCGCAGGCGTCGCATGGCTACTTCGATCACATTCGTGTCGCTGTCAAAGTTCATGTCCCAAACCTGCGAGGCAATCAGCGAACGCGTCAGCACTTCTCCCTGGCGCCGCAACATGAGTTCGAGCAGTGCAAATTCCTTGGCAGTGAGATCAATGCGTCGGCCACCGCGTTGTGCACGGCGTCGCATCAAATCGAGTTCCAAGTCGGCAATCCGCAGCACCGTAGGCTCAATGTTCCCTTTGCCGCGCCGCAGCAATGTCCGCACCCGAGCGAGAAACTCAGAAAACGCGAAGGGCTTGACCAGGTAGTCGTCCGCTCCGAGCTCCAGCCCTTTGACACGGTCTTCGACCTGATCGCGTGCCGTGAGAAACAGGACCGGCAGCGCATGGCCGCCGCGCCGCAGGGTCTGCAACAGCTGCCAACCGTTGAGTCCCGGCAGCATGACATCGAGCACCAGCAGGTCGTAGTCCCCGGTCAGCGCAAGGTGCAGCCCATCGGTGCCGTTGCGCGCCAAGTCGGCGGCAAAACCGGCTTCGATCAGCCCCTGGCGCAGGTAATCCCCCGTCTTCAGTTCGTCTTCGACGATGAGAACTTTCATGGGGCAATTGTGCGACGTAGGTTCAGCGAAACGCCCAGATTACGAATTTGTAATGTGGCGGAAAGCTGCGTGTAGGTGGGGGATGGGCACCATCGCGCTCACTTCTGAATGCAGCTCTATTGCTGGTGCAGCGCACCGATGGACAGCGCGACGAACCACAAGTTGGAAACCTTTGATGAAAACCTTGAGTGCCCTTGTACTGGGGCTGTGTGCGGTTCTGCCAGCAGGCGCCCAAACCCTGGCCGATGCCTTGGAAAGAGCGCTCGCTCGCCATCCCGTCGCCCTGTCTGCCGCGCCGCGTGCTGAGGCTGCCGACGCTCTGATTGAGGCGGCGGAAAGCCTGACGCCACGTCCTTTGTCGGCTTCGTTGGCGACACTCAACGACAGACTGGGCGCGAACCGGGGCAGGCAGGAGTGGGAGCTTGAGATTGCTGCTCCGCTGTGGCTGCCTCGCCAGCAAAACGCGCAGAAGGCGCTGGGCGCGAGCACCCGTGAAGAAGTGCGCGCCAGTCAGCGCGCCCTGCGCCTGCAACTGGCCGGCGAACTGCGCGAAGCCTGGTGGGCCGTGGCCGCTGCGCGCAATGGCGAACAATTGGCAGAGCGCCGTGCGCGCACTGCAGCGAGCCTGGAGGCCGATGTGGTCCGCCGCTCCAAGGCGGGCGAGTTGGCACGCGTGGACGCCAACCTGGCCAGCAGTGAGCGACTGGACGCGCAGGCGGCACTGGCGACGGCGCATTCTGAACGCCTACAAGCAGAGGAGGCGTTTCACGCGCTGAGCGCAATGGACGCGCCTGAGATGCTGATTCCCGAACGTGCGGAGTTGCCAAGCAATGCAGCGCCCGCTGTTCATCCGCAGATTGCGGCAGATAGGGCCGCTGCCCAGCTTGCCCGCGACCGCGTTGCCTTTGCCGATGCCACGCAGCGCGAAGCCCCGGAATTGGCGCTGCGTGTGGTGTGCGAGCGCGGCGCCCGCGGTGAGTCCTATGGCAGCGCGCTGGCGCTCAAGCTCACCGTGCCGTTTTCGTTGGGTCCGCGTGCGCGCCAAGAAAGCGCGGCAGCCCGCGCAGAACTTGCACAGGCCGAAGGACAGGTCGCTCTGCAGGAGCGAAAGCTTCTGCAAGAAACCGGCAGAGCGAGGCGCGAGCTAGCGACAGGCCAGAAGCAATTGCAACTTGCCCGCGAGCGCCTGGCCCTTTCCAACGACACCTTGGACCTGGCAGAGAAGAGTTTTTCTCTAGGCGAGTCCGACCTTCCCGCCTTGCTGCGGGCGAGGGCCGCTGCGCAGGAAGCCGAGACAGCAGTGAAGCGAGACGAAATCTTGCTCTACGCCGGGCAGTCCCGTTTGAACCAATCCTTGGGAGTTTTTCCTTGAAATTTTTGCGCATTCTCTATTTCGCCCTGGCTCTGGCGGCAACGCCCGCCCTGAGCTTTGCCCATGGGGGCGAAGACCACGGCGATGCACCGGCGCCTTTGCCGACGGCCACTTCAGCCCCGCGTGCCGAAGCCCAAACGGGTGATTTTGAGCTGGTGATAGAGCCCGAAGGCCCCTCTCTGCTGCTGTTTCTCGATAGCTTTTCCAGCAACGCACCAGTGACAGGCGCCGAGGTAGAAGTGCAAGGCGGCGGCGTGCAGGCGATGGCTACCGAGGTGGGTCCCGGCACCTACCGCGTGGCCGGTAGCGCGTGGACGCAGCCGGGCGCGCATGCGCTGACCATTTCGGTACAGACCGCCGATACGGCAGACCTGTTCAGCGCCACGTTGGACATTCCTGCGGCGGTGGCTGTGGCCCCTGCTGGGAAGGTGGGAACTGCCTTGCCTACCGGGCGCACCGTCTGGATGCTGGTTGGCGCGGTGCTGGTCTTCGCTGTCATCGTTGTCGCCTGGCTGCGTCGACGCAGACCCGCTCTCTCCTGAACAAGGCCTTCTTCGATGAACACCCTAAAAATAGTCATTGCGGCTGGCAGCGCGCTGCTCGTCCTTGCCAACCAAGCGGTCGCACATGGCGACGAAGACCACAGTGCAAATCCGCCTGCTATTGCGGCTCCCGCAGCAGGTGCGCTCAGCAGCACTGGAAGCTTGGCGCAAGCCGGCACCGCCGCGCCGCAGCGGCTGGCCGATGGCAGCCTGTTTGTGCCCAAATCGGTGCAGCGTCAGTTGGGTTTGCGCACACGCATTGCTGAGGTGCGCGACGTACCGGCTTCGCTGGAACTTGCAGGCAAGGTGGTTGCCAATGCCAATGCTGGAGGGTTGGTGCAAGCGGGACAAGCCGGGCGCGTGGAAGCTGCGGGGCCGTCGCTGCCAGTTCTTGGTCAGGTCGTACGCAAGGGCGAAGTGTTGGCCCGTTTGCAGCCGGTTATCAATAGCCTGGAGCGTGGTGCTAGCCAATCGCAGCTTGCCGAGATCGACGCCCAACTGGCCATTGCGGAACGCAAAGTGGCACGCTACGCTGAACTTGAAGGCGCGGTGCCTCAGTCGGTGATCGATACGGCAGGCCTGGAGCGCGACGCGCTGCGCAGGCGTCGCGGCGCACTCCAGGGCGGCTTGAATGGGGCTGAAGCTCTGCGGGCTCCGATTTCGGGTGTCATTAGCGCGTCGCATGTGGTCGCAGGGCAGGTGGTCGACGCGAAGGAAGTTCTGTTCGAGGTGGTGGACCTGTCCCGCCTGGCGGTGGAAGCACTGGCGTACGACTCTGCACTCACCGCGGGTATCGCCGCCAAAGCAAGCGCCGCTGTGCCTGGTGGCGCACTGGATCTCAAATATGTCGGCACCGGGCAGCAACTGCGCGAGCAAGCACAGGTGCTGTTGTTTAGCGTACGTCCGGGCAGCGCGGCAGTAGCAGTAGGGCAGCCTGTAACAGTGCATGCCAGCACGACCCGCAGCGTTCAAGGCGCGGCTCTTGCGCGCACGGCAGTCATCAAAACAGCTTCTGGCGGGACCGCCGTCTGGGTGCACACCGACGCAGAGCGGTTCGTACAGCGCACAGTGACCGCAGCGCCGCTGAGCGCCACCGAATTGGTGGTGACGCAAGGTGTGAGCCAAGGCGAGCGAGTGGTCACCGACGGAGCGGGCTTGCTGGCCCAGGTGCGCTGAGATGTTCGCTTTTCTGATTCGCACCAGCCTGAGGCAGCGCCTGATCGTCTTGGGTATCTCGTTGCTGCTGGTCGTCTATGGCGTGCTCACGGTGCGCCAGATGCCGGTGGACGTATTCCCGGACCTGAACAAGCCGACGGTGACGCTGATGACCGAAGCCGGGGGCATGGCCCCAGAAGAGGTCGAGCAACTCGTCACGTTTCCCATTGAATCGGGGATGAACGGCATGCCTGGAGTCACCCGGGTGCGCTCGGTCTCCGGCATCGGTTTGTCCATCATTTATGTGGAATTCGAATGGGGTTCGGACATCTACCGCAACCGCCAGCAAATCAGCGAACGCCTGAACCTGGTGCGCGAGCAATTGCCCCCAGGCGTGGTGCCGCAAATGGGGCCGATTTCTTCCATCATGGGAGAGATCCTGTTGATCGCTTTGCCGGCCGACCCTGCCAAGGTAAGCGCCATGCAGGTGCGCGAGTACGCCGATTGGGTCATGCGCCCCCGGCTGCTGACCATTCCCGGCATCGCCCAGGTCACGCCCATCGGTGGGGAGGTGCGCCAGTATCGCGTTGAGATCCGCCCCGCACAGTTGCAGGCTCTGGGTGTCGAGCGCGAAAAGCTTGAAGGCGCACTGCGCGATTTCGGTGCCAACACCAGCGGAGGCTTTCTCGAATCCCAGGGACGTGAATACCTGATTCGCCAGATTGGTCGAACCAGCCGCCTGCAGGATCTCCAAAACGTCGTCGTGAGCGTGAAGAACGGGCAAGCCATCCTGCTCAGCCAAGTGGCCGACGTGAAGATTGCCCCTGCGCTCAAACGCGGCGATGCCGGATACAACGGCAAGCCGGCGGTCATTTTGTCGGTGCAAAAGCAGCCCAGCGCTGACAGCGTGACGCTGACCCGCGAAGTCGAACATGCCATAGCGGAACTGCAACAGAGCCTGCCTGCAGGCATCGAAGCGCCCCAGTTTCTCTTTAAGCAGGCGAATTTCATTGAGAACTCGGTGCGCAACGTGCAAGAGGCCCTGCGCGACGGCGCCATTCTGGTCGCTGTGGTGCTGTTCTTGTTCCTGTTGAACGTACGCACCACGCTGATTTCCCTCACCGCCATTCCCGTCTCGCTCTTGGCGACGGCGCTGGTGTTTCACTACTTCGGTCTGTCCATCAATACGATGACGCTGGGGGGCTTGGCGATTGCGATTGGCGAACTGGTGGACGACGCTGTCGTGGGGGTGGAAAACGTTCTGCGGCGGCTCAAGCTCAACAGTGCCTTGGCGGTCCCGCGCCCGGTGGCTGAGGTCATCGCCAGCGCAACGCTCGAAGTGCGCTCAGCAATCGTGTATGCCACCGTCATCATCGTGCTGGTGTTTGTGCCATTGTTCGTATTGCCCGGCATTGAGGGGCGGCTGTTCTCTCCACTGGGCGTGGCCTATATCGTGTCCATTCTTGCCAGCATGATCGTGTCCGTCACGCTGACACCGGTGATGGCGTACTACCTCCTGCCGCGCATGAAGCAGATGGGCCATGGCGACAGCTGGCTGGTGTCGCATCTCAAACGCTGGGACGCAAAACTGCTGCACTGGTCCTTTGGTCATACCGGCGCTCTGTTACTGACGGCGGTACTGGCGGTGGTGTTGGCAACAGCCACCATCCCGTTCTTTCCACGCTCCTTTCTGCCGGATTTCAACGAAGGTACGCTGACGGTGAACGTCGTGCTCAACCCAGGCACATCGTTGGCCGAATCCAATCGCATTGGGGTGCTTGCGGAGCAGATCGTCGCCAGCGTGCCGGAAGTGACCCAAGTTGGGCGACGCACCGGGCGCGCCGAACTCGATGAGCACGCCGAGGGGGTGCATTACACCGAAATGGACGTGGACCTCAAGGTCTCCGAGCGCAGTCGCAGCGTCATCATCCAGGACATTCGTACGCGGCTGGGTGTCTTACCGGCAGCCAGCAATGTGGGTCAGCCAATTTCGCACCGACTTGACCACTTGCTTTCGGGCGTGCGGGCGCAGATTGCGCTCAAGGTCTACGGCGACGATCTGGACACGTTGCGCACGCTGGCCGCCGATCTGCGCACCCGATTGACGCAGGTCCACGGCTTGACCGACCTGCAGATTGAAAAGCAGGTGCTGATTCCGCAGATCAAGATCCATATCGACTACGACAAATTGGGACGCTATGGCGTGGCCCCCGGTGCCTTGCTTGTTTCGCTGCAGCAGATGGTCGAGGGCGAGCGCATCACGCAGATTGTCGAAGGCAATCGGCGCTTTGATCTGGTGGTGCGCCTGCCCGAGAAAGACCGCGGTCTGCATGCGCTGCAGAACCTGATGATTGAGACTCCCACCGGCGCAGTGCCGCTTTCCAGTCTGGCGACGATTGAGGACGGTGACGGACCCAACCAGGTCAGCCGCGAAAACTCGCGCCGTCGCATCGTGCTGTCGGCCAACACCGATGGCAGCGACATGGCAAAGGTAGTGGCGGATATTCGTGCGGAAATTGCGGGCAAAGCACTACCCGAAGGCTATTCGGTCTCGCTGGAAGGGCAGTTCCAGGCGCAGGAACAAGCCTCCCGCCTTATCGCGATGCTGGCGATGCTGTCGCTCACCATGATTTTCCTGGTGCTCTACAGCCGCTACCGCTCTACCGCGCTCACTCTCATCATCATGGGGAACATTCCCCTCGCGCTGGTGGGAAGTGTCATCGCGCTGTGGATCTCAGGGCAGCCCCTGTCGGTGGCGGCGTTGGTGGGCTTCATCACGCTGACCGGCATCGCTACCCGCAACGGGATTCTGAAAATCAGCCACTACATCAACCTGTGCGCATTTGAGGGCGAGCAGTTTGGTCGCGCGCTCATCGTGCGCGGTTCGCTGGAACGGCTGACGCCCGTGTTGATGACCGCATTGGTCGCCGCCTTTGCGCTCGTGCCCTTGCTGGTGTCGGCCGACGCGCCGGGCAAAGAAATTCTGCATCCCGTCGCCGTGGTCATTTTTGGTGGACTGGTCAGCTCGACCTTGCTCGACACGTTCCTGACCCCGCTGATGTTCTGGCGCTGGGGTGAAAAGCCCTTGGCGCGCCTGCTTGCCGCCAAAGTTGGTGAAGAACAGCCCGAAGCCTTCTGATTTAACCCATCGCCCGGTGGCAACGTGCGCCGGGCATCCTGACTGAAAGAGCGACATCATGAAAAAGATCTTTTCCATCACAGCCCTGGTGCTTGGCGGCTTGTTGGCTGCCGGCAGTGCGTTGGCGCACGACGACGCCTACCTCGACACGCAAAAGGCCCCGCATGGAGGCCAGCTGCGCATGGCTGGCGTGTACCACTTTGAGCTGGTCGTGGACCGCAGCAGTCCAGAAGCGAAGGAGAAACCGATCTCCGTGTATCTGACGGACCACGCCGGACAGAAGATTCCCGCAGCGGGCGCCACAGGCAGCGTCACTTTGTTGTCTGGAAAAACGCGCACCACCGTCACGCTCACGCCCGATGGCGACAACCTCCTCAAAGGCTTGGGTAAATACGCGTCTACGGCGGATCTCAAAGCCATCGTATCTATCACGCCGGCCGGTCAGGCGGCTGCACAGGCGCGCTTCACACCGCTGAGTACGGCTGCCGAGGCGCACAGCGGTCACACGCAGTGAAATGCTGCGGGCCCGCAACGCAGCAGGGAGGCGTTCGCGGTTGGATGAGCGATCCTGCGCGGCTTTTAATGGCCGGACTTGCCGCTTAAGGGTGAGCCTGCCTAAACCACAGTTGAAACGGAACGAGCACACGGAATGCGAGTTGGGTTCAGCGCCTTTGGAGTCCCGCATTCCTCGCGAGCAGCAAGGCCGCGGCTTATGTACTGCAGCGCACAGACACCGCAGCACGCCGCACCCACTATGTAGAGGGAAAAACGTAGCCCCGGATTCATTACTGAGGATTTACCATGCAAACAGAAACAATGAGCGTAACTGGAATGACTTGCGGCGGATGCGTCAGCAAGGTGACTCAGGCACTGACAGCTTTGCCCGGCGTCGGACATGTGAACGTTTCGCTGCCCGACAAGGCTTGCGTCGACTTCGACGAAAAGCTGATATCTCGGGAGCGTCTGCAAGCGGCTGTCAAGGACGCTGGCTACGCGGTCGCAGGCAGCAAAGAGGCGACCGCGAGTCCTGCCAAGGGCGGATGCTGCGGCTGAGTTGCTCGGAACGCAGGTCCGGGACAGCGGCGAGCCGGCTTCGTGCTGCACGCCATGCGGCACCGAGATTCGCGCAATAACCACTTGCAGCGCCCTCAAAATCTCACCTGGGACTGTACCCAGTGAAGAAGTCAGACTCGGACCAAGGCCCGATTGATCATCCCTGTACCAACCGGTAGCTGAGGTTCAAAGTGATGCGTATGTATTACGACGGGGGCTACTTCATGGGTGGCATGCATTGGATCTGGTGCTCTTCTGGCTCGCGCTGATTGGCGCTATCGTGTTCTACGGGTGGGGCGGCCAGACCATCGGCAACGCGGCCCGCGCGAGTCGCCGCACGAGGTGCTGAAGCGGCGCTTGGCCAACGGTGAAATTTCGACCGAAGAGTACGAACAACGCAAGCTGCTGCTTGATCGTGACGCCGACATAAGAAGCTAGCGGGCTGTCACAAGATCCCATAAAGCCCGCAAATCCAAAGGAATGCCCCTTATGAATATGCCCTCACACCACGACCAGACCGGGCACACGCACCCAAGCCCGCCGTTGGCCTCAAGCCCCGCAGTCCTGAAAGACCCGGTGTGCGGCATGACAGTCACGGCACAGTCCGAGCATCACTTGGAGCACGAAGGGCACCCTTACTACTTCTGCAGCGCCAAGTGCCAGGGCAAGTTCGCCGCGAACCCGTTGCAGTACCTTGCCCCAAAAGCGCCAGTGGATGCCGTGTCAGCGGTTACCGGCACGATTTACACCTGCCCGATGCACCCGGAGATCCGCCAGGATCATCCCGGTAACTGCCCCATATGCGGGATGACGCTTGAGCCGGTGATGCCGACACTGGAGGATGACGAAAACCCGGAACTGGCCGACTTTACGCGCCGCTTTTGGTGGACCTTGCCATTTTCCTTGGTGGTGATGATTTTGGCCATGGCAGGGCACGCCGTGCACTGGTTAGATCCGCGAACCCAGACCTGGATTGAATTTGCACTGGCACTGCCGGTTGTACTGTGGGCCGGTTGGCCGTTTTATGTGCGCGGCGTGCGTTCGGTCATCAACCTCAGCCCCAACATGTGGACGCTGATCGGGTTGGGAACCAGTGTGGCCTTCGTCTACAGCGTGGTGGCGACGGTGGCGCCGCACATCTTCCCGCCTGCCTTCGTCGTCGATGGCGTGGTGGCGGTGTACTTCGAGGCCTCTGCCGTCATCATTTCGTTGACTCTGTTCGGGCAGATCCTGGAGCTCAAAGCGCGTTCGAAAACTTCGGCTGCCATCAAATCCTTGCTGGGATTGGCGCCCAAGACGGCACGCCGCATCGCAGCTGACGGAACAGAGGAAGACGTACCGCTCGCCAACGTCCATGTTGGCGACAAATTGCGCGTGCGCCCTGGGGAAAAAGTGCCGGTCGACGGTATCGTCGTCGAAGGCTCGAGCGCGCTCGACGAATCGATGCTCACGGGCGAGCCGTTGCCGGTGACCAAGCGCCCGGGTGACAAGCTGATCGGCGCGACCATGAACACCAGTGGCGCCTTGGTAATGCGCTCAGAACACGTGGGCTCGGCCACGGTGCTGTCGCAGATCGTGCAGATGGTCGCGCAGGCGCAGCGTTCGCGTGCCCCCATGCAGCGCATGGCCGACGTAGTGGCGGGCTACTTCGTCGTCACGGTGGTGAGCATTGCTGTGTTGACCTTCTTTGCCTGGGGCCTGTTTGGGCCTGCGCAGGGCTGGGTCTTTGGTCTCATCAACGCAGTCGCCGTGCTCATCATCGCCTGCCCCTGTGCGCTGGGACTGGCTACGCCAATGTCTATCATGGTCGCCACCGGCAAGGGGGCGACAAATGGCGTGCTGTTCCGCGACGCCGCAGCGATCGAAAACCTGCGCAAGATCGACACCCTGATCGTCGACAAGACCGGCACACTCACCGAAGGCCGGCCCGCCTTCGAAAAAGCGGTGGCTGCGGAAGGCTTCAAGGATGCGGACGTGCTGCGCTTGGCTGCTAGCCTGGATCAGGGCAGCGAACACCCGCTGGCTGCGGCCATTGTGGCGGCGGCACGAGAGCAGGAACTGAGCTTGGCCACGCCCGAGGAGTTCGATTCTGAGTCCGGCATCGGCGTGCGCGGCCGCGTCGAAGGCAAAGCGCTGGCTTTGGGCAATACCGCGCTGATGGAACAGCTCGGCGTGAAGGTGGACGCACTCAATGCGCAGGCAGAAGCGCTGCGCGCCCAAGGTGCGAGCGTGATGCATCTGGCGGTCGATGGACAGTTGGCAGGGCTCCTGGCCGTATCCGACCCGATCAAGGCGACGACGCCCGACGCTCTGGCTGCCCTGCGCAAATCGGGCCTGCGCATCGTGATGGCCACCGGCGATGGGTTGACCACCGCGCAGGCCGTTGGCAAGCGGCTGGGCATTGACGAGGTGCACGGCGAGGTCAAGCCAGCCGACAAGTTGGCCCTGGTCGAGAAACTGCAAAGGGAAGGGCGGGTCGTCGCCATGGCTGGCGACGGTATCAACGACGCGCCCGCACTGGCTCGCGCCGACGTCGGCATTGCCATGGGCACCGGCACCGACGTGGCGATGAACAGTGCCCAGCTCACACTGGTCAAGGGTGACCTGCGCGGCATCGCAGTTGCGCGCGCGCTGTCGGTTGCCACGGTGGCCAACATGAAGCAGAACCTGGCGTTCGCTTTTGTCTACAACTCCCTGGGGGTGCCCCTGGCGGCGGGGATACTGTTCCCGTTGACGGGCTGGCTGCTCTCGCCCCTGATCGCTGCGCTGGCGATGAGCCTGAGCTCGTTTTCGGTCATCACGAACGCACTGCGGCTGCGGGGAACGGATCTCAAGGAGAAATAGCGCCGCTTGGAATTCCTCGCGAGCAGCGCTAGCAGCGATACCTGCCCATGCTCTGCGCCGTGGGACTGAAGTGCCCAAGAGAGAACGTGATTTCTTCGACGAAGCGTCGAGGGCTAATGTGTTTGCTTTTCCTATAGTTAACATAATATACATCGTATCTACCCAATGAAGTTAGGCAGGAGGTCAATCCGACCTTTGGGTTCCTCGAAATTCCGGTCACCACGAAAGAAATTTCAATCGCGCTCGGTCGAATGGCGCGCACTGCACTGCACGGCATGCCAAGTCGTTCGGCCCAACGTTTGGCTCGATGCCGACGGCAAGGCGTCCGATTGAGTGACTGGGGCTTAGGTCTGTCGAACGATATCGACAGAAATTTCCACCGCCGGAATCGCTCCTCTGTTCTCAAGCCAGTGCGTGGTGTTCCTGTCCTCGGGCCAGCCCACACCCGGCCCATAGTCTGTGGCGACGCCATTGCGATGGTCCGTGATCGTTCCTTGCAGGATGTAGACGGTGCCTGGCCTGTCGATATGGTCATGAACCGGGCCGAAGACGCCTCCCGGCTCGATGCTCACCATCCGCATTCGGAGTTGGCGCCCAGCCATTCCCTCGATCTCAGGGCCAAGATCCACCGTCGCAAGTAACTTCACCGTCACACCGGTCGTCTCCGGTGCGGCCTGTTGATTGCTCATCGTGCTCTCCTTCGGAAATTCCTTGTCTAACAGTCGGTGGACAAGGCTGGAGTGCTGCGGGCTGTGATCACAGCAACTCGAGACAAACCGCCAGCGGAGATCGTACTCCTGGAGCCTTCCTGGGCGCGTTTGGAGAGCGACTCGGTCCAATTGATCATTGGCGTCCGGTTGTCCCCTCAAAAGAAATGAACTAGAGTTAAACGTCTGAACGGAAATTCATTTCTTATGGCCTACCGACGAACTCCAAGCGTTGCGCTGCGCTTGGCCGACAACCGCAATCGCATACTGGCGGCGGCCCGCGCAATGGTTGGCGAAGGGGGTTGGTCTGAGGCACAGGTCAGCCATGTCGCTGCGGCCGCTGGGTTGGCTACGGGCACGGTGTACCGCTATTTCCCATCGAAGGCGCATCTGTGCGTGGAAGTGCTGTCCGCAGTTTCTCAACGCGAGGTTGACGTGCTCCAGGCCATCGCCGATGGGCCGGGAACAGCCATGGAACGGCTGCACGGCGCGGTGACGGCCTTCGTCATCCGCGCCATGCGCAATCGCCGGTTGGCCTACGCACTCATCGCCGAACCCTGCGAGCCAGAGATCGATCAAGCACGCCTGACGTATCGGCACGCGATCAGCGAGCAAATCGTGCGCATCGTGCGTGCGGGCCAAGAGGCTAGAGACTTCCGCACCCATGTGGATCCCAATACCGCCGCCACGGTCATCGTGGGCGGTTTCATGGAAGCACTGATCGGTCCGCTGTCCCCGCTCAACGCCGATTTTGGTCCCGCATCCAGTCAGGATGCCGCCGCCGTCATCGACCTGGCCGGAGATATCGCCGATCTCTGTTGCGCCGCCATTGCGGCGGCGCCCGGTCAGGTAGTGGCGCTTCCGCAACCCCGAAACGCAACCCCAAGGAGACAAGCATGAACGCCCCACTCGCCCCGAGTCAGTTGCAACCCGCACCTGCAGCGCCGGATCGGTACGCCACCCACACCGTGAAGAATCAGGCAGCGCCCGCCGCAGGCTTTAATGCCTTCGATGGTGATCGGGTCCTCAAGGCGGCCATTGAGCGAGAGGCTTCGTGGGCGGCATCGGCAGCTTCCGAGCTGGGTGCGCTGGCCGGCGATGCCGATGTGCAAGAGCTTGCGCGCCTGGCGAACAAGCACCTGCCAGAACTCAAGACGCACGACCGCTACGGCAACCGCATTGACTGGGTCGAGTTCCACCCGGCCTGGCACGAACTGATGGCCTTGGCCTGGAAGCACGAGGTGCACTCGCTGGCGTGGAACGCCACCGCACCCCACCCGCATTTCGCGCGGGCTGTGCAGTCGTACCTTTGGAATCAGGTGGAGCACGGGGTCGGATGCCCCACCGGCATGGCCTACGCTGCCTATGCGGGCTTCGGATCCGAACCCGCACTGAAGATCTGGGCCGAGAAAGTTCGCGGCACGCAGTACGAGTTCAGCCGCAGCGAGGTGGCAGACAAGCCAGCGGTGGTGATCGGCTACGCCATGACCGAAAAACAGGGTGGCTCCGACCTGCGCGAGACGCAGACCACGGCGGTACTTTCGCATTCATCGGTCTACCACGGCGCGATTGCCTATTGGTATGAACTGACTGGCCACAAGTGGTTCTGCTCGGTGCCGCAGTCCGACGGCTTCTTTACGCTGGCCAAGGTGGCTGGGGGAGTGACCTGTTTCTTCCTGCCGCGCACCCTTCCGGACGGTAGCTACAACCGGTTCTTCATACAGCGGCTGAAGGACAAAAGTGGCAACAAGTCCAATGCGTCCAGCGAGATCGAATACAGCGGCACGCTGGCCATCCGCGTGGGCGCTGAGGGTGCAGGCCTGCGGGAGATCCTCTCCCACTCCCATCTAACGCGCTTGGATTTCGCCGTGGGCTCGGCGGGCCTGATGCGCCAGTCGCTGAGCTTGGCGTTGAATCACTGCAGTACCCGCACAGCCTTTGGCGGTCCGCTCGCCCGCCAGCCCATGATGGCGAATGTCTTGGCCGACATGGCCGTCGAAGTGGAAGCCGCGACGCTTCTGGCCTTGCGCGTGGCAAAGGCCACGGACTACATCGGGCGCGACGCGCAGCAAACCGCTTTCGCTCGCGTCGCCACGCCGATGGCGAAATTCTTCAACTGTTCGCGCGCGCCCGCTGTCGCGAATGAGGCGCTGCAATGCCACGGCGGCAACGGCTTCATTGAAGAGAACCCGATGGCGCGCATTTACCGCGAGGCGCCGCTGAACAGCGTCTGGGAAGGCGCCGCCAACATGATGTGCATGGACGTGCGCCGCGCGATGCGCAAAGACCCCGCATGCCGCGATGCGCTGCTGGAAGAAATCCACAGTGTGCGCGGCCAGCACAAGTTGTTTGACGCGTTCGCCGCCCACTTGGCGCCGCTGGTAGACGGCATGCTGGCCGATGAATTCTTGGCGCGACCGGCGAGCGAAGCCCTCGCTCGCGCCATCCAGGGCGTCGAGCTGCTGCGGCATTCGCCCCCCGAAGTGGTCGATGCCTTTATGACCGCTCGCCTGGGCGGCGCGCCAGGCAGTTGGGGCGCAATGTTCGGCAGCTTGGGTGCGTCCGTCAGCCAAGCGCAGGCCCACACCATCGTGGACCGCGCCCAAGTGGTTCGATAAAAGGAGATTTGTAATATGGACGCTACCACCGCCTCCCCGACCCGCGCCAAGTTGATGAGCGGAGACGAGTACCGTGAATCGCTGCGCCGCTACCACCCCGTCGTCTATGTCGACGGCCGTCTGGTCGAAAGCGTTGCCGACGAGCCATCGCTCAAACCGGGCGTCAACGCCCTGGCCTTCACGTACGACTTTGCGCTTGACTCTGCCATGGCCCCCATTGCGCTGGCCACCCAGTCCGAGCGCAGCCGGGTGGTCAACCGCATGTTGCATGTGAATGAGTCGTCGGGTGATTTGCTGAACAAGCTCGAAGCGGTTCGGGTGCTGTGCCAGGAAACGGGCTGCGCTCAGCGCTACCTGGCGCACGACGCACTCAATGGCCTTGCCCAGGCCACTGCGCACATCGACGATGCGCGCGGTTCGACTGAGCATCGCGCCCGCTTCAAGGCGTATTTGGCCGATGTGCAGGACCGCGATTTGTCGCTCGGCATCGCCATGACGGACGCCAAGGGCGACCGCAGCAAGAAGCCGCATGAGCAAGCCAACCCCGACACCTACGTGCACGTGGTGGAGCGGAGCGCCAAGGGCATCGTGATCAGCGGCACCAAGGCCATCGTCACCGGCGGTCCCTACATGCATGAGCTGCTGGTCATGCCCAGCCGGAACATGACGCAGAGGGATGCTGACTTTGCCGTGTGCTGCGCCTTGCCTGTCGATGCCAAAGGCATCACCCTTGTTTCCCGACCTGCGGGGCGCCCCGGCGAGAAGCTGGAACATGGCGATGCGCTGTTCTCGCGCAAGTACGGGCAAGCCACGGCGGTGGTGATTTTTGACAAGGTGTTTGTGCCCTGGGAGCGGGTGTTTTACGAAGGCGAGTGGGAGCACAGCCACGTGCTCACCTACAGCTATGCCACCCACCACCGGCACAGTTGCATTGCCGCGCGCGCAGGGTTTGGCGACCTGTTGATTGGCGCCGCCGCGCTGATGTGCGAGGCCAACGGCTTCGACCCCGGCAAGAAGAGCAATTTGCGCGAGCCCATGGTGGAACTGATCAAAATCACCGAAGGCTTCTATGCCTGTGGCGTTGCCGCCAGTGTGTATGCCACCCAAGACAAACACAGCGACTCGTTCATGCCCGAACCGGTGTTCGCCAACATCGGCAAACTGCTGCTCGCCACCCAGATTTACGACATGCACCGGCTTGCCCACGAGGTCTCAGGCGGCTTGATCGTCGCCCTGCCCGGCCCGGACGAAGACCACAACCCCGCTACGGCAGCCACGCTGGCCGAGGTGCTGCGCGCCAACCCCGACGTGCCCTACGACAAGCGCATCGAAGTGGCGCGCTTCATGGAAGACCTGACGGCCTCCTACCAAGGCGGGTGGTACTCGCTCATCAGCCTGCATGGCGGGGGCTCGCCTGCGGCCATGAAGCAGGAAATCTGGCGCAACTACCCCGTAGGCAACAAGGTGGAGCTGGTCGAACGGCTGCTGGAGCGTGGTGTACTGCACCAAGAGGACCGCGCCATCACCCGCAGCCGCCAGCCGGGGCGCTGCTGCGACACCGGCTGCACCACGCCCGGCCAGCCGGTGATGGTGCCGCTGCCGGTCGGGCGCAAGGCGACCGATGGCTCCGGCGAGATACCGAAGCATTGATCGGCATTCCTGATTTGGCCGCAGTTCACCGGCATGAGCGCGCCGATTACGACGCCTGCGCTGCCCGCACGATTTTTTTCGCCATGCTCCAGCGGTGCACTTCGCTCGGGCCGTCATAGATACGAAATGCGCGCATGTCGGTAAAGATGCGCATCACGGGCATTTCGGCGGTGACGCCTTGGCCGCCGAGGATCTGGACGCAGCGGTCCACCACCCGCCATTGCGCCTCCGAGCACACCACCTTGGCACGGCTGGATTCGAAATTGCACTTCTGGCCTTGGTCGAGCAGCCATGCGGTATGCCAGATGTGCAGCCGCGAAGTCTGCAAATCCATGTCGTTGTCAGCCAGCATGAACCCCGTGCCTTCATGCTCGGCCAAGGGCTTTCCGAAGGCTTCTCGCCGACGGGCGTAGTCCACGGCCAGGTCGTGTGCGCGGCGCGCTTGGCCCAGCCAGCGCATGCAATGGGTTAGCCGGGCCGGCGCGAGTCGGACCTGGGCGTAGCGGAAGCCCTTGCCAGGTTCGCCCAGAATGTCAGCAGCCGGTACGCGCACATTGGTAAAGCGCAGTACGCCGTGCCCGCCGGTGAAGCACCGGTCCATGGCGTCCATGTTGCGCTCAAGCACGATGCCGTCGCGGTCCATATCGGTCAAGAACATGGTAGCCGCGCCGTCTTCCATTTTTGCCATCACGATGGCGTAGTTGGCTCCATCCGCGCCGGTAATGAACCATTTGGTACCGTTGATGACGTAGTCGTCTCTGTCGCGCACCGCCGTGGTCGCGAGCATGGACGGATCAGAACCCGCGCCGGGCGACGGCTCGGTCATGGCAAAGCAAGAGCGCGTGTGGCCAGCGGCCTGCGGGCGCAACCAGCGCTCCTTCTGCGCGGCACTTGCCACTTCCTCCATCAGATGCATATTGCCTTCGTCGGGCGCATGGATGTTGAGCGCGGTGGGGCCCAACCAGGAATAGCCTGCCTCCTCAAACACAACGGCCTTGGCCACATGGCTCAGGCCCAGGCCGCCCATTTCTCGCGAGACATGGGGTGTTAGCAGGCCGGCGACACGCGCACGCTCCACCAGTTCGCGCCGCAAGGCTTCGCCCGGCCCATGCGAATTTTGGCGCGCGTCGTTCTCCAGGGGGATCACCTGCTCCGCGATGAAGCTGCGAGTCCTTGCTTGCAGTTCGAGCAAATCTGGGGGAAGTTCAAAATTCATGGTGTAGGGCTTCTCGGTAGACATGGTGAGATACGAAGACGCATCGCCATTGCGCCTTTGGCGCGGGAGATGGAGAAAACCCAGTCTATTGCTTACAGGCGCTTGCCAAGGTCGCACCGGCGTCATGGCATCCCAGAGTTGACGCCGCGCTTTGCGCCATTGCTACTATTGGCGCATGCCGTCCACCCCCTCCCCATCCGCGCCCCACATCTCCTTCGGCCACGCTGGCCGAGTCTGCCTCATTACTGGTGCCGCCCAAGGCATCGGTGCGGCCTGCGCACGGCGCTTTGCCGCCGAGGGCGCACATGTTGTGCTCGCGGATGTGGACGATGCGCGCGGCGCGGCACTGGCGGCTGAGCTCTCCGGCCGGTATGTGCATTGCGATGTGGGCGAAAAGGCGCAGGTGGACCCACTGGTGCAGCAAGCGCTGGCCTGGAAGGGCCGCATTGATGTGTTGGTCAACAACGCCGGCATCTTCCGCGCGGCCGATTTTCTTGAGGTCACCGAAGAAGACTTCGACGCCGTGCTGCGCGTCAACATCAAGGGCGCGTTTTTGGTGGGCCAGGCGGTGGCGCGTGCCATGGCGCAAGCGGGCCGCGGCTCCATCGTCAACATGAGCTCGGTCAACGGCACGCTCGCCATCCCCAACATTGCGAGCTACAACGTCAGCAAAGGCGGCATCAACCAGCTCACGCGCGTGATGGCGCTGGCGCTGGCGCCGCACCACATTCGCGTCAACGCGGTGGCGCCCGGCACCATTGCCACCGAACTGGCGGCCAAGGCGGTCCTGACCAGCGATGAGGCCAAGAAAAAAATCATGAGCCGCACGCCCATGGGCCGGCTGGGCGAGCCGTCCGAGATTGCGGACGTGGTGGCCTGGCTTGCCAGCGACGCGGCCAGCTATGTGACGGGCGAGATCGTCACGGTGGACGGCGGCCGCATGACGCTGAACTACACCATGCCCGTCTGACGGGACAAGCGCCCTGCTGTTCATTTGTAGAATGCTTCTGTTTCAGGAGCTGCTTGCGCAATCGCAGCAAGGGCTAGAGGCCATTTTCATCATATTTTTCAGGTGGCACAGCCCGCCTGCTTCGACTTCGCCCTCCCCGCGTTCAATCTTCGCCATGCGGCTGCTCCGTTGTCGGCGCCAGCAGCGCCAAAGATTCATCGATCAGCGTGTGCAGGGCGGCGACGCGCTCCACGCCCAGGGTGTCGTTCAAGGCCAGTTGCGCCGCCTTCCAGCTGCGCTGGGCTTGGGCGCGCTTGTCCCGCCCGGCCTGCGTGATGTGCACCAGGCGGCTGCGCGCATCAGCACCCGATTCCAGGGTGACCCAGCCCGCATCCACCAAGGGGCGCAGGTTGCGGGTCAGCGTGGACGGCTCCATGGTCATGGCTGCAGCCAGCTCCCCGGGGCGAATCGGCCCGAGCTTGAGCACATGCGAGAGCAGCGTGTACTGCGTGGTCTTCAGGCCGCACTGGGCCATGTGCGCGTCGTAGTGCTGGGTGACGCGGCGCATGAGTTGCCGCAACCGAAAGTTGGTGCAGCCCTGCGGCATCGCCGGTGGCAGGGAAGGATCACTTGCGAGGGTTGGGATTGGCATCAAACAATTGTAGCTGCAATGATTGCATATACAATCACAATTTTGCAAGCGGCCAACCCACCCCAACCATGAACGGATCGTCCATGTCTCAACACAACCATCTCGAACACTGGCTCGCGCAGGAGCGCGAGATCCTGGCCCTCCTCGATGCAGGCCCGGGCCCCGGCGTGGCCACCCGCGCGCAGATCGACGGCCTCACCGGCCTGCAGCAAATGCAGGCCATGCTGCGTGGTGAGCTGCCCTACGCCGCCATTGCCAAGACCCTCGACTTTTTGATCGTCGAGGCGGAGGAAGGCCGCGCCACTTTTCAGGGCACACCCGGCGCGGCCCATCTCAACCCCATGGGTACCGTGCACGGCGGCTGGTTTGCCACCCTGCTCGACTCGGCACTGGGCTGCGCTGTGCACACCTGCATGCTGCCGGGGCGGGGCTACACGACGGCCGAACTGGGAATCAACATGGTGAAGGCGCTCACGCCCAAGGTGCAGCGCGTGCGCGCCGAAGGGCGCGTGATTCACTGCGGGCGCCAGCTGGCCACGGCCGAGGCCCGTCTGGTGGGGCCGGACGGTACGCTGTACGCGCACGCCACCACCACCTGCCTGGTGTTCGATCTGCCGGCACAATGATGCGCATGCGATTTCTCCACACCATGCTGCGCGTTGGCAACCTTGAACGCTCCATCGAGTTCTACACCAATGTGATTGGCATGCAGTTGCTGCGCCGGTCGGAAAACCCGGAGTACAAATACTCGCTCGCCTTCCTCGGTTTTGATGGCGGCAACCCGGGCCAGGCCGAAATCGAGCTGACCTGGAACTGGGACACCGACCATTACGAGCTGGGCACGGCCTACGGCCACATCGCCCTGGGCGTGCCCGATGCGGCGGCTGCCTGCGAGAAGATTCGCGCAGCCGGCGGCAAAGTCACGCGCGAGGCCGGGCCGGTGAAGGGCGGGCGCACGGTGATTGCCTTTGTGGAAGACCCCGATGGCTACAAGATCGAGCTGATCGAGCGGCCTGCCGAGGCGGCCGGTGGCGGGTTGCGCTGAATCGATGTGAAGCCCATTTGCAATCAAATTGATAGCTTTTTACACAATGCAGAAAAGCGCTAGAGCCTGTTTTTAATGTTATTTCTAGCAAAAACTAGATCATCTGGGCGACGCTTCTCCCATGGCCTGTCGAGCCTGAGGTGATGCGCGAGCCCCCTTCCCTGTTGGAGCGCACGGTGCAGGAATGGCGTGGCCTGCAATGGCGCGGCCAGCAAGGGCGCGGCCAGCAAGGGCGCGGCCAGGGCGACCTCTGGGTCTTTGGCTACGCATCGCTCATTTGGCGCCCCGAATTCGACTCCCTGGAGCGGCGCGCGGCGCGGGTGCATGGCTGGCACCGCGCGCTCAAGATGTGGAGCCGCATCAACCGCGGCACGCACGAATGCCCCGGTCTGGTCTTTTGCCTGCTGGCGGGGGGCAGCTGCCGCGGCATGGTCTACCGCATCGCCGAGGCGCAGGGCGAGCTGGCGCTGGCCAAGCTGTGGGAGCGGGAAATGCCGATCCCGGTCTACGAGCCGCGCTGGCTGCTCTGCCACACCCCCGCCGGCCCGGTACGTGCGCTGGCCTTTACCCTGGCGCGCAGCAGCCCCAGCCACACCGGCGAGCTGCAGCCGGACGAATACCGGCGCATCTTCCGCCAGGCGCGTGGGCGCTACGGCAGCACGCAAGACTATGCCCAGGACACGCAGGAGGGCCTGCGCGCCGTTGGCATCCGCGACCGCCGGCTGGAGCGCCTGATTCGCACGGCTAGGGGCGATGCGCCTTCCGACGGGTCTGCGTAATCGGCGCCCGGCAACGCGGCTCGCACCTCGATTGCGTTCCTGGCCAGGCGTTTGCACATCGCTCGCCATTGGCGTACCGTGGTTCCTTTTGCAGCACAGCGACCACACAGATTGCAGCTGCGCAGCTTTCCCGAGCTGCAGTGGGTCGCGGCCTGGGAAGGGGTGCAGGCCCGGCCCATTTGAGCGCATCGGCCGGTTTGCGCGGCGCCGGCTGACATCGCAAGCGTCCCAGCGGGCGCACCATGGGGAGCCGCTTCTTTGAATCCCCAGACCCACACCGGGAGTTTTTTATGCATCGCTTTGCCCTTGCCGCCGCTGCTGCGGCCACCCTTGCCCTTGCTGGCTGTGCCGGCGTCATGCCGGGCCACGGCGCCATGCACGGGCCCAGTGCCACGGCGCAACTCGAGGCGACGCGCGGCAACCATGTCACCGGGACGGTGCATTTCATTCAGATGGGCGAGCAAATACAGATACGCGGCGACATCCAAGGCCTTGCGCCCAATTCCGAGCACGGCTTTCATGTGCACGAAAAAGGCGACTGCTCCAGTGGCGATGGCAACAGCGCCGGCGGCCATTTCAACCCGCACAACACGCCCCATGGCATGGCGATGGGCGCTGAGCACCACGCGGGCGACCTGCCCAGCATTCGTTCCAACGCCCAGGGCGTGGCGCATATCGACGTCAAGATCACCGGCGTGCGCGTGGGCAGCGGCATGGACGACATCGTCGGCCGTGGCCTGATCGTGCACCGCGACCCGGACGACTTCATGACCCAGCCCACCGGCAACGCCGGCCCGCGCCTGGCCTGCGCCGTTATCCAGCGCGACTGAGCGGCGGGGCTTTAGCGCACTTGACGCCGTGCCCGCAGCAAGGCATCGGCGCGCTGCAAGTCGGCCAGCGTGTCGATGTCGGTGACCACGCCGCAGTCTTCCACCGGCAGGCTGCGCAAGCTTCCTCGCTGCGCTGCGGCACGCAGGAGGGTGCTGGCGCCCTGTTCCCCCGTCAATGCCGCCAGCGCCGGCCCCAAGGCCACAGCAAAACCCACTGGGTGACCGCGCTGACCCGCAAACACCGGCGCCACCACCTCGGCGCCGCCCACCAACGCGGCGGCAATCTTGCGCAGCGTGTCTGGCTGCACCAGGGGCAGATCGCCCGGCAGCACCAGCCAGCCCCCTGCTGCCGGTGTGGCGCGTACCGCCGCAGCAATCGAGTCGCCCATACCGGGGTGGCCGGCGTCTTCCAGGTGCCAGGCCAAGCCACTGGCACGCACGGCAGCCAGCGTGTGCTCCAGCACGCTGCGGCCTTCCAGCATCGCCGCCAGCTTGTGCACTTGCCCTCCTGAGGCGCGGAATCGATCACCCCGACCCGAGGCCAGCACCAGCACGCAGGGTTGAGGAAGATCCGACGAAGTGGAAGGCATGGCAAAGACTCTACAAGGGATGGGGATGGGACAGGGCTTGAGCGCGGCACAATCCTGCCATGAACCCGCCCTCCACTCCCCTGTCAGCCCATCTCGCCGACCTGCGTAAAAACTACGAACGCGCCGAGCTGAACGAAGGCGCCTCGCACGCCGACCCTTTGCAACAGTTCAACCAGTGGCTGAGCGAGGCCATGAGTGCGCAGCTGCCCGAGCCGAATGCGATGACCTTGGCCACCGTGGGCAGCGACCTGCGCCCCAGCACCCGCATCGTGCTCATCAAGGGCTGCGACGCGCAGGGCGTGGTCTGGTTCACCAACTACGAAAGCCGCAAAGGCCGGCAGCTGGCCGGCAACCCCTACGCTGCCTTGCAGTTCCACTGGGTAGAACTGGAACGGGTGGTGCGCATCGAAGGCGTGGTGGAAAAAGTGAGCGACGCCGAGAGCGACGCCTACTACAAAACCCGCCCCCTTGACTCACGCATCGGCGCCTGGGCCAGCCCGCAAAGCGAGGTGATTTCAGGCCGGGGCGTGCTGGTGGCCAACGCCGCCAAATTCGGCGCCCAGTACCTGCTGAACCCACCGCGCCCGCCGCACTGGGGCGGCTACCGCCTCAAGGCCGACCGCTGGGAGTTCTGGCAGGGGCGCAAAAGCCGACTGCACGACCGGCTGCGCTATCGCCTCGACGAAGCCGGATGGGTCCGTGAGCGCCTGGCACCGTAAGCAGGTTGACCCCCACGTGAACTGCGTCAAGGGCGCATTTTTGTGCCCCTAAACTCGGCCTGATTGAACCCTTACGACCAGGAGACGACGCCATGCAAACCGCCCCCAACGCACTCAAAGGCAAAACCCTTTTCATCACCGGCGCCTCACGCGGCATTGGCCTGGCGATTGCCAAGCGCGCCGCCGCTGACGGCGCCAACATCGTCATCGTGGCCAAGACCACCGAGTCCAACCCCAAGCTGCCCGGCACCATCTACAGCGCCGCAGCCGAAATCGAAGCCGCCGGCGGGCGCGCCCTGCCGTTGGCCGTAGATATTCGCGACGAAGCGGCAGTGCGTGACGCCGTAGCCAAGGCGGTGGAAACCTTTGGCGGCATTGACATTCTGGTGAACAACGCCAGCGCCATCAGCCTCACCAACACCGAAGCCACGCCCATGAAGCGCTTCGACTTGATGCACGGTGTCAACGCCCGCGGCACCTACCTGTGCACCATGGCCTGCCTGCCGGAGCTGAAAAAATCCGCCGAGGCCGGGCGCAATCCGCAAGTGCTGACCATGTCGCCCCCGCTCAGCATGCAAACGCACTGGTTCCAGCCGCACACGGCCTACACCATGGCGAAGTACGGGATGAGCATGTGCACGCTGGGCCACGCGGGTGAGTTCAAGCGCCATCGCATCGCCGTCAATAGCCTGTGGCCGCGCACTGCCATTGCCACCACCGCCATGCAAATGATTCCTGGCATGGATGTAGCGCTGTGCCGCACGCCCGAAATCATGGCCGACGCTGCCTACTGCGTGCTCACCGACACTGCGGGCGCTACGGGCAACTTCTACATTGACGACGCGGTGTTGGCCGCGCATGGCGTGACCGACTTCGACTGCTACGCCGTCACGCCGGGCAACCGCAACTTCCTGCCCGACCTGTTCCTGGATTGACGCTCAGGCGGTCACAAACCGCGAAACCAGAAACATCACCACCGGTAGCGTCACCAGCGCCAGGGCGGTGGAGACGGCAATGCTCGCCGTCACCTCGGCTTGCGCCACGTCGTAGCGCTGGGCAAACAGAAACACGTTGGCGCCAATGGGCAGCGACGCGGTGACGACCAGCACCGCCAGCGCCGGCCCGCCAAAGCCCAGCGCCATGCCCAGACTCCCCAGGACCAGCGGAAAACCCAGGGTTTTGAGCAAGGCCACGCGCAGCGCCGGCTTGAAGTTCGACCCTACCTTTGATAGCGCCAGCGTCACGCCCACCAGCAGCAGCGCCAGCGGTCCCAGCGCCTGGCCGAGCAGTTGCAGGGGCTTGTCGACCACGTTGGGCAACGCCAGGCCCGTTTGCGCAAACACGAGACCAACGATGATGGGCAAGGGAACAGGGTGCAGGATGCCGTTTTTCATCGCCTGCAACACCGTGCGCAGCATGTGCGGTTTGGGCTGGCCCGGTGTGTTCGCGCGCTCACGCGCGGCGGCCATCTCAAAGACCACCGTGGCGCCCGTCAACAGCACCAGGGCGTGTACCGAGATCAGGGTGAACAGTGTGACCAGCCCGGCCTCGCCAAAGGCCAGGCCGACGAGCGGCACGCCGATCATGATGGTGTTGCCAAAGGTGTAGGCCAGCGCCCGCGCCGCCGCCAACGTGGTGAAGCCTTGAAGTGCCAGCGTGGCGGCAAATACCAGGGCGGCGGCCGCGAAATAAATGCCGACCGGGCCAAAGTCGAGCGTTTCGATGTGCACCGTGCTCATGGTGCGAAACAGCAGGGCCGGCGTCAGCACCATGAAGACGAGGTTGGAGAGGTCTTTGACCGAGGCCGCGCGGATCCACTCCAGGCGCGCGGCCAGAAAACCAATGGCAATGAACAGGACGACCGGGACCAGAGATGTGAAGACGGGAGAGTTCAAGGCGCGACTACATTTTTGATAGCTGGAAGCGCTTATGCATAAGGCGCTGGAGCCGATTTTCATATAAAAATTTGAATTCAGCAGCCTTGCAGGCCACGAGCTTGCGCGTTTGCGACTGCTTTTCAGTGGTGGGCCACAACCTGCGTCGCTATCTGTACATGATGGGAATATACAAATCATGATTGACCTGGGCGCCGTCACCGGGTTCAACTGGGACGCTGGCAACCCCCGAAAAAACGACAAGCAGGCGCTTCCATGGCCGAGGCAGAGCAGGTTTTCTTCAATGCGCCCTTGCTGCTATTGGAAGACGGCGTCCACAGCTTGGCAGAGCCTCGCCTTCATGCACTGGGCCAATCCCATGAAGGACGGACACTGCACATCACGTTCACGCTGCGTCAGGCGGGCAGGTGGATCCGTGTCATTTCAGCCAGGGACATGCATCGAAAGGAGCGCGCCATTTATGAACAGCAAGACTAAAGCCATCCCGAGGTTCGCCGACGAGGCGCAAGAGCGGGCCTATTGGGAATCGCACGACTCCACCGAGCATGTGGATTGGTCCAAAGCGCAGAAAGCCACGCTGCCGAACCTGAAACCAACGACAAAGACCATCTCCTTGCGCTTGCCCCAGCACCTGCTGGATTCGCTCAAAGTTGCGGCCAACGCGCGCGACGTGCCTTACCAGTCGCTCATCAAGGTGTGGCTGCAAGAGAAGCTGCACAGCAACTGAAGCTTTGGAGCCCCAAAGGCAGAGACACGGTTCATTCTGGGGCACTGGTGGCCGGCTTGATCGGGATATGCGGCGCACTGCCGCGCAGCATCTGCCTTTTGCCCTACCCATCACTCATTCAGCGATGTGTAGGGTGAAGTAACAAGCAACCGAGACCCAGCGCCTCCGAAGGCTGCGCCCTTCGTTCACGGTTCCTGCCACTGCACGGGCAGGTTTTTAATGTCGCTGTCGGTCCAAGCAGTCACGTTGGCGGTGATCAGGGTGCCATTGTCGCCATGGTTTTTGCTGATGGAGCGAACGTGAAACTTGTAGTCTGAGGTAACCCTTTGCGCTGCCAGCATCCGCGCATTGGCTGCAGCCTCGCCGCTGCGCAGCACCACCACCAGCACACCCAAGCTCACCACCAGTGCCACACCTACGAGCGCTGGCGTCGCCATGCTCCAAGGCCGCAGGCTTCGGGCTGCGCGGGCTGCGCGCACAGGCTCGCGTCCGAGCTGCCATACCAGCCAGCCCAGCAGCGCCATCGCCAGCACCGCGAACGCCACGGAAACCGGCTCAGGCCCCTTGCCCAGGCGCAGTTGGGCAAACGTCAGGCTGAAGGGCTGCAAAAAGGGAAAAACAAACACTGTGGCAAGCAGCGCCGCCAGCAGCCACACCGCCAGCCAGCGCACCACTAGTGCGGCTTGCAAGCTGCCGCGCAACAGGAAGACCCCTGCCACTACACCGAAGAGGTTCAAGCCCGATACGTAAGCCTGGCCTTGGACGAAGCTATACGTCAAAGCAGCTAGGTCTAGCAAACCTGCGACCAGCAAAACGCCGCCGGCGTGCCGGAGTATGGCAAGGAGTTTTGTGTCCATAAGGGGTGGAGTTTTGTGGCGTGCCCGGCGACAAGCTCAGTGGACCTGCGGTGCATTTGGATTCGATGGCGTGAAACTGCCTGCGCCACTGCCTGTTACGGATTGGAACACGAGTCGTCCAGCCCTACCAGTCCGCCAAATTTCTTCAGACGGGAGCGGCTCTCCAAGCAGGCCTTGCGCGCAGCCTCCGCGGCTTTTTCCTTTGCCAGACGCGCTGCCTGTGCGCGTTCGTCCTGCAAATGCGCCACCCGCGCTCGGATCTGCGGCATGGCCGCCAGCGCGGCCTTTTCGCCCTCGACGATGGCTGCAGCCCGCTGGCTGAAATCCACCGAGCCCAGGTCGAGCACCTTGGGGCGGATGATCACGTCGGCCCGCGCCAACTCGGCCTGGCCGAGCTTCTGGCCCATGATGGCAATCGACTGGTTCAGCGTGCCCAGCATGTCGCCCGGCGCCTTGCCTCGGGCCTTGCTGGAAATGTCCACGGCAATCACTACATCGGCGCCCAACTGGCGCGCCGCATCCACCGGCACCGGGCTGACCACGCCGCCATCCACAAAATGGAATTTGCCAATGCTGACCGGCTGGAACACGCCCGGCACGCTGCTCGACGCCCGCACCGCCTGGCCCGTGTTGCCGCGCGAGAACGCCGTGCGCTCGCCGTCTTCCAGCCGCGTGGCCACGGCCACAAAGGGCTTGGCAAGTTGCTCCATGGGCCTGCGCTGCACCTGCTCGTTCACGTAATCCTCCAGCTTCTGACCCAGCACCAAGCCGCCAGAGGACCACTGCAAGTCGCGGATATTGGCCTCGTCCATGGCGATGGCCTTTTCCTGCAACTCAAAGGCATTCAGGCCGCTGGCATACAGCGCCCCAACCACACTGCCCGCGCTGGTGCCCGCCACCACCGCCGGCGCAAAGCCATTGGCTTCCAGCATCTTGATGACGCCGATGTGCGCAAACCCCTTGGCCGCACCGCCGCCTAGGGCGATGCCGATTTTGATGGGAGGTGCGGCAGGCGAGGTTGCTGTCGTTTCAGGGGCGGCGGTCGGTGGGCTGGGCGGGCTGCTGCTGCAGGCGGCCAGGGTGGCCAAGAGCAGAGCCGTGAGTGGGAGCGAAAAGTGGGTCAGGCGAATGCCGGGGAATCGGTTTGTCATTGAATCGGGTGGGTAGCGTCAGCCCTTTGGCTGGCGCAGGGTCGAGCTGCAGCCTATTGCCGGACCGGCGCCAGGGAGAGCTTGAACCCCATGGCGTGCAGCACCTTGAACAGAGTATCGGAACTGGGCGCACGTTCCCCAGACAAGCTCTTGTAAAGACTTTCGCGCGACAGGCCAGTGTCACGCGCCAATTGGCTCATGCCGCGCGCCTTGGCAATGTCGCCCAAGGCGGCGGCCAGCAGCGCCGGGTCGCCATCTTCCAGCACCTGCCGCAGGTATTCGGTCACATCCTCCTCGTCACCGAGGTAGTTGGCCATATCAAACGGCCGGGTCTTGATTTTGTTCATTCTGCAACTCCAGAGCCAGCGCCTTGGCCCGTTCAATGTCGCGCTCCTGGGTGGACTTTTCGCCACCTCCGAGCATCAGGACCAGGGTCGTTCCCTGCATCACGTAGTACATGCGCCAGCCCGGCCCAAAGCTTTCACGCATCTCCCACAGGTTGTCTCCCACACCTTTGTGGTCCCCGAGGTTGCCGAGTGCTGCCTTGCGCAGTCGAACCTGAAGCCGCATGCGGGTGGTTCGATCTTTCAGGCCACCCAGCCACCGCGCGAAGGCTTCCGTTTCGATCACGCTGTACATGGGTTGATTGTAGCCACGCGGCTACACACTGCAAGCCATCCGTCAGTGCGTAATTACGGATACATGGAGATGGATATGGGGAAATTCTCCGCCGATAAACACTGTGGCTGTGATGCCATGTGTGACGCGCCTATCCACGGTACACCTTGCAGGTCAAAATGCTCCTGCTTGGAGTCCGACATTTGGCGCTCTGCTTCAGCGGGATAAGCGAGTAGTAAGGAATAGGCTTACTCTTTAGTTCTATTTTTGGCAATGAGTTGTTCATAACGTTCCCGATCTTCACAGGAACTCACGTCTATGAATGGATATGGTTCGAATGCTCGATCTGCTTCGTGACCAGTTATGTACTGGCCGCCCAAGTGGACAGCACCGCCGAGTAGAAGCTGCTCGGCGACCAGTTCTTTCAATCGCACTGGAGACTGAAGAGTGTGGAATTTTCTCTTGTACTGGATTTTTTCAATACCACCAGGAAATAGGTGGACGACTCGTTCGATCGAATCGTGTAGATACCAGGTACAGGAATGTGTTCCGCACGCTAACTCTGCTAAATAGCATTTAACGGAGCGATGAACTCGATATCGATTATCAGGTTTTGGAGCGCGCTGAGGTGTCATGTTGATAAGCCTACCGTTGAAATTCAGCGGAAAAGCAAAGGTACGATTTTTGAAAGACCTTCTGGAGAAGTTTTTCGGTCATGAATCCCATTTACTGCGATACATCGCGTACCGTCCATTGAAGCACTGATTCGATGCGGCGTCGGTATGTTGTGTCAATCTGCCTCGGTGCGAAACGTACATAGCGCTCGGCATTGTTGCGTTGAGAACCAATAAGCCCATCAAGATACTGCACAACCTGGTCGGCGGAAGGCTTCGCTTCGACGCCGTCAAATTTCGGGGGTAGATTCGTCCAGACGACGTGATCTACGCCGTTTACAACTGCCCACTCGGAAATACTAGGGATCAATGTTGGACAAGGCTCGCCACCTGACCAAACACCGATATGCCTTTCGACGTTTTTCTCTGGAATTCCCTCTCGTTTACGAAGGTTCGTTTTGGCCGAGGCTAGGTCGGTGGTATCCATGACTGCCCACAAGGAGCGAACTGCACTTTCTGTTTGGACCAGAACCAGCGTGATCCGTCCATCTTGAGATTGCCTCGCAAAATCAACATGAATGAGCGGACCGTCATAAAGCCAGCGAGTTTTTATCGCGAGTTCCCCTGGGTCCCAGACGAGGGAGCCCCAACCTAAGCAAGCGATGATAGACAAGACGTTTCCTTTGGCATCGAATTTAAGATAATTCGCATAATTTGCACAATAAACTGCATTATGCGAATTATTCTGAAGATGCTTAACTACTGAAAAATTTGTATACAGCGTAGATTTTTGCCGATCCGTTTTTCAAACACAGAGGCATAGAGATCGATGAAGCCTGGTACGCTTGTTATTGGTTCACCACAGCTCCTATATTAGCGCCGAGAGCGCATCTCCGCCATCACTATAGCGTCTGCACTGGGGAAATCTATCTGCGTGTTGGCGGGCCTCCATCTGTCGAAATAGCCGCAATGGCGGCATCTGGCATCCGCGTAAGACCGTGAACGGTTCAAACCAGCAATACTCCAGTCCGCTGCGGCCAGCCAAGTGGTGACCAGCACCCATTCGGCATGCCCTGCTCAGGCGTTTTAGTGCAAGTCCCGATCTCGAAAGGCGCGAAGGTTTCCAGTGCACCATGCATGAAAGCTCCTTTTTTTGATAGCTGCCAGCGCCCGCTCAATGAGCGCTAGAGCCAAATTTCCCCCAAAAATCTCGCCTCAACTATCCTTCAAGAACCGCACAAACGTCTTGCGAAACTTGGCCACCTTCGGCCCCACCACCGCAGCGCAGTAGCCCTGGTTGGGGTTTTGCGCGTAGTAGTCGTCGTGGTAGGCCTCGGCGGCGCTCCAGTTGGAAAGTGGCGCTATTTCCGTGGTGATGGGGGCGTCGTAGATTCCCTCTTCCGCCATTTCTTTGAGCATCTTCCGAGCCAGTTCGCCCTGGGCTTCGGTTTCGAAATAGATGCCGCTTCGGTACTGTGTGCCTACGTCGTTGCCCTGGCGGTTGAGTTGGGACGGGTCGTGCGTGGCGAAGAAGATTTCCAAAATCTCGCGCAGGCTGATCACGGTTTCGTCAAACTGCAGGCGCACGACTTCGGCGTGGCCGGTGTGGCCGGTGCATACCTGCTCGTACGTGGGGTTTGGCACATGGCCGTTGCAGTAGCCGCTTTGCACGCCGGTCACGCCGCGCACACGGTCAAACACCGCTTCGGTGCACCAAAAGCAGCCACCGGCCAAGGTGATGGTGGCTTTTCCGGCTGAGGTGGCGCTACCGGGTAGGTTGTCTGGGTGGTCCATCGCGTCAAGCTCCTTCATATGGGTTGTGGGTTCACCGGGCGGGATGCCAGTCGTTGACCCACACCAGAGCCGGGTCGTCGGCATGGTCCACCAGCATGAGTCGCACGCGCTCTTGCCAAAGCTGGCCAAAGCGCTCCAGCTCTGCGCTGTTGGCCTGCTCGGAAAATGCCTTGGCGACCAGCGGCCTCATCTCATCGGGCCAGGGGACTATGGCGCTATCGTGGTGCACGGTGACGGCCTTGCCGGTGTCGCGGCGGCGCATGCCCAGAACGCCGTCGACGTCGGCACCAAAGGTCAGGAGGTTTTTTCGCGCGAAAAGCGCCAGGCTGCCCGCGCCGGGAAACCCGGTTTCCGCAGCGGCCCCTGTCACCAGTTGCACCACCGAGGCGATGACCCCCGTTACGCCACTGCCCGGCGCGCCGTGCATGAAGACTTCTACATCGCCCCGTACGGGCGTCTCACTCCCATACAGTGCGCGCAGGCCATGCAGGGCCATCAGGTAGGCGCCAGCGACGGTTGGGCAAGAATGGCCTGACAAGCGCACTACGTCGGTGTAGCTGTATTGGATCAGGCCGTCGCGGGCCGCGCCCAGAAACTCGGCCAATGGGTCGCGCACCGTGATCACGGGCGCCCTTGCGTAAAACTCCGGAAAACCCTGGTCTCGTGCTTCGGTCATGGTGCCTTTCCATTCTGTGGATGCGGCAGCGCGGGTGCCGTGGCCGAATCGTAAACACTTCCGCCGACCTGCCCGCAATGGGGCTATTGCCCGCAAGCGACATCGGAAGCAGCGCAATTGACCTCCGTGGGCGGTTTTGCTACATTACTAACCAGTCAGTCAGTAAACAAATCGTGCCTACGCCCCTCCCACCCTCTCTGCCTGCGCCCAAGCGCGAGCGCCGCAAGGAAGCACGCCCTGGCGAGCTGCTGGAGGCTGCGCTCGACCTGTTTGTGGAGAAAGGCTATGCCGCCACGCGGGTGGAAGAGGTGGCGGCGCGGGCAGGGGTCTCCAAGGGCACCCTTTTCTTGTACTTCCCCAGCAAGGAAGATCTGTTCAAGGCCGTGGTGCGCGAGAGCATCGTGGGGCGCT
>ERZ724525.93-NODE-93-length-43150-cov-7.140968_pt1 | contig 43150 bp, 47 predicted proteins | sample MGYA00376058_ERZ724525 | MGnify/ENA primary metagenome ERZ724525 (study PRJEB28724, sample SAMN07190888) | wastewater metagenome | isolation source: influent of sewage treatment plant in Hong Hong | place: USA: Christiansburg, Virginia | collected 2016-03-01 ... | reverse complement strand
ACTCACTTGGCCTTTTTCAATCTACGAAAATTGCTATTCGTACTTTAATTAACGCAGGCATGTTGAGCCAACTGGGCTTGGGTGACCAAGTGAATTCTTGGATCGGTACTGGCGAAAATCAACCCGTCACAGCCGATCAAATTCAAAGCTCTTTGGGTCAAAATGGCACATTGACACAGATCGCTCAACAAGCGGGTGTGTCTGAACAAGAAGCAGCAGGCGGTTTAGCTGATTTATTGCCAGGCTTGATCAACAAATTGACCCCCAACGGCAAAATCGATGCGAACGACATCGGCTCCGTATTGGGTCAATTGTTGGGCAAATAATTTGTCCCACAAGGGATAGATGCAGTAGAAGCACATTCACAACAACGCCAAAAGGGCTGCTTTTTAAGCAGCCCTTTTGGTTTGCCCATCACATGACTCTGGGTTATGCTGTTAGTAAAAACCGCAAATAATCCGTTTGCTTGATTGATGGGCTTGCTTGGGTTTGATCAGTTTCGATTTTGTGCGCTCTTCCCCCTCAAAACCTCTGTTTTTTCAACAAACGCAAAGTAGGGTTTTACTCTGCGTTCAACAACAATGATCATAAAGACACTTGAGTCCCCAGTTCAACCACACGATTGGGTGGCAGGTTAAATGATGAGGCCACACTTTCAGCTTGGCGAAACATGCCCGAAAACACAGCAAATCGCCATCGATTCAAACCACCCAAACCATCCGCCAATGTTGACCGTGCGAGAAAATATGTCGTATCCATCGGATCCATTTTTAAATTTGGATGTTCTAGTTGACTCAGTGCGGCAGCAACATCGGTTTCTTCACGGAAACCAAAATGAACGCTGATGTTGAACACATTGAAAGCGATATCCTCCACCTGCAATCGATGGCTTTCATCAATGTACGGAACATTTGGACTGGTGACATTGAGAAAAACCACCTGTTCATGCATGACCTTGTAATGTTTCAAATTATGAAACAATGCACTCGGCACCAAAGTTAAGTCCGAAGTGAGATAAACAGCCGTACCAGACACGCGCGGCACATCGGCAAAAGAGCTGTTCAAAAACACATCCATCGGGATGTTAATGGCACGACGCTGCTCATCAATCAATTGAGAACCTTTGCGCCAAACCGTCAGCAACACATAAATCCCTGAACCAATCACCAAAGGCAGCCAACCGCCACTCTCCACCTTGGTGAGATTTGAAGACAAGAACAACACTTCAAAAATTGCAAAAATACCCAATGCAAATAAAAGCACCCCTTTATATCGACTGCGGGTGTGCACCACAATAAAGGTCAGCAAAACCGTGGTGATCATCATCGTACCAGACACGGCGATGCCGTAAGCTGCCGCCAAAGCACTGGAGGAACCAAAACCCAACACCAATGCAATCACTGCGGCCAACATCACCCAGTTAATGCTCGGCACATAAATTTGTCCCTTTTCAAAATCTGAAGTGTGCATGATGTTCAATCGCGGCAGAAATTTTAAACGCGCCGCTTGCAACGTCATCGAATAAGCCCCTGCAATCGTCGCTTGCGATGCAATCACCGTTGCAAAAGTCGCCAAGAGCACCAGCCCCGCCAGCACCGCTCCAGGAGCCAACATGTAAAATGGATTGCTCACCGCCTCTGGTGTGCGCAAAACCAATGCACCTTGACCAAAGTAGTTGAGTAAAAGTGAGGGCCAAACCAAGCCATACCACGCCATACGAATTACACGGGCCCCAAAATGCCCCATGTCCGCATACAGCGCCTCACCACCCGTTAAACCAAGAAACACCGCCGCGAGTAATATAAACGCCAGTTTGGGTTCATGGATGGCAAACTGCACAGCATACATTGGGTTGATCGCGTGCAACACCACAGGGGTTTGAATGATGCTGTGTATGCCCATGACAGCCAACGACACAAACCAAACTACCATGATGGGGCCAAAGAACAAACCACCAATTTTTTGTGTGCCATACCGCTGCACCAAAAACAAGCCAAATAAAATCACGATGGTTAACGGCACAATCACCGCCTCCAAACCACTGGTCAGCACCCCCACCCCTTCAACGGCCGATAAAACAGACACTGCGGGAGTTAAAAATGAGTCTGCATAAAAAAGAGCGGCGGCAAAAATCCCGGCGCCGACCAGCCAACTCGAGCGGATATTTTTCCCCTCTGCGAGTCTTTGTGCCAAAGCAGTCAAAGCCAACACACCGCCCTCGCCCTCATTATCAAATCGAATCACCACCCACACGTATTTGATCGCGACAATCAAAAACAAAGCCCAGAAAAAAGCCGATAAAGTCGCCAACACATTGGCCTCCGTCAAAGGCATGCCATGAGCAAATGCTTCTTTAAAGGCATACAATGGGCTGGTGCCAATGTCACCGTAAACCACGCCCAATGCGGCGAGTGCCAAAGCACCTTGTTTTTGTTTTGTATGTGAAGACACATCAACTCCTGTCTGTTATCGCGATCATTGCAAACAATTAAATGTTTAATTCGCGGGTTGTGTTTTTTCTTAAGAAGAAAGAATCAAGGGAAGTTCAAGCCCATGTATGGGCTGTATTTCTTTATGTTGTGGAGCTCCTGAAAAAAACTCAGATCGTCCCACACCTCACTCAACAAAACGGTATCCCAGCCCCGTTTCGGTCATGAAATATTTGGGTTGCGCAGGATCAACCTCCAATTTTTTTCTCAAGTGCCCGACATACACTCGCAAATAATGCGTGTGCTCACTGCTCGCCCCACCCCAAACGGCTTGCAACAACTGCCGATGGGTCAGCACCCGCCCCTTGTGTGCTAAAAAGAAGCACAACAATTGATACTCAATCGCAGTCAAATGCACCAGCTCCCCCGACCGCATGACGGTGCGCAAACCTCGATTGACTGTGATGTTAGAAAAATGAACGACAGGATCGTCTTCTTGTCCAGCCTCACTTGTCGATCGACGCATCAGCGCACGGATGCGTGCCAGCAACTCACCAATCGAAAAGGGCTTGGTCAAGTAATCATCGGCTCCCGCATCCAATACTTTGATTTTTTCATGCTCATCGGCGCGAGCGGATAGAATTAAAATAGGCAAAGGCGACCACGTGCGCACGGTCTGAACAAAAGTTAAACCATCACCATCAGGCAATCCCAAATCCAAAATGACCGCATCGGGTTTGTCCTCGACCATTAAACGGAGTCCATCACGCAAAGTACTCGCTGTCAACAAGGTGAAGTTTGCGCCCACGAGTGCGTCACGGACAAAGCGCACAATGTCGCGTTCATCCTCAATCAACAAAATTTTTGTGCTCTCCATATTCATATTCAACACCCCTCATCAATGATGTTTACCTCAGGCGGTGTCCCGATGGGCAGTGAAAAACACATGCGCACCCCATCCTGTAAATTTTCAGCCCAAATGTGCCCACCGTGTGCTTCAACAATACTGCGGCAAATGGACAAACCAATACCCGTGCCGTGAACACTCGACTCCACTTGCCCGCGTTCAAAAAGTTTGAAAATTGTTTTTAACTGCGCCTCTGGAATCGCATCCCCTTGATTGTCAACACTGACGTGCACATCATCGCCCACCTCACGCGCATGAATATGGAAAGGGCTGTCATTTTGTGGACTGTATTTACTTGCATTTTCAAGCAAGTTACAAAAAACCCGTTCAAGCAACACCGCATCAACATTCAATAAAGGGAGGTCTTCGGGTAGATTCACCACCACACCATGAGGTTGAATCGCAGAGGACAGCAATTGAATACTGGCGCCGATGACCTCCTCTATGGGGAGCCACTCTCGACGCAACACCAATGCACCCGCTTGAAATTTTGCCATTTCCAACAGGTTGCAGACCATCGTATTGAGTTGCATCACTTGTCCACACAAAGCATCTGCGGTATTCAAAACCACTTGAGGCAAAGGTGGCTCAATGAAATGTAAACCATCCGCCATGCCATACAATGCCGTCAATGGTGTGCGAATGTCGTGTGACAAGGCAGATAAAATCGAACTGCGCAGGCGTTCATTGCTCATTTTCAATTGCGCATGTTGCGCCACATCAACAAAATGCAAACGCTCAATGGACGCCGACACAATTGAAGCCACAGCTTCAAGCATGGCACGATGATTCAACAACTGATCAGCAGATGAGGCCAAAGTACGCGCCACCAAGACACCTCGAACACGTGTAGAACCTTGCAGCGGAAGGTATGTCGAACTGTGATCACCATCGTTGTGATAACCCATTTCCTTGATGAGACCATCATCAAAGGTGGTGTGTGCCATCAATACTTCAACCGGGCTCAAATCAAGTCCACCTTGAACATGTAAGCACTCTTTTGGGTCAGGTAAAACCAGCGCGGACTCCAACTGCAAAGTATTTTTTAAAAAATGCGTGGTTGAATCCAACACCTGCTCCACAGACAAACTGCTGGACAGCGATTTTGCCAGTTCGTACAACGCATGAGACTGCATCGCCAACACCTGCGCATCATCCGCACGTTCACGCAAATGCAGGGTCAACGAACTAATGGACAAAGCCACCACCAACATCACTGCAAAAGTAAGAAGGTATTGCACATCAGACACGGAAAATGAAAATCGAGGTTCAACAAAAAACAAGTCGAATAAAGCCACACTACAAAATGCCGCCGTCATCCCAGCAGCCCGCCCCAGTTTGGCCGACAGCCACACCACCACCAACAAAAACAACATGACAATGTTCGTCTCCGCCAGCACATGCCTAAGTGGTGTCACCAATAAGGTCGTTATGATGCAGGCCGCAACGGATAACGCAACATTGCGTGCGGTGAGCATGTGATGATCAATGACAGGCATGACGCTCTCCAAAAGTAAAAAGATTAGGAAATTATTTTGGCAGCATACGTATAAAAATGGTGTAAAAAAATGGCAGCATATGACATTTTTTTACACCATTTTTAAACACCAGAAACAGAGAATCGTTTTAAAGAGTCGCTTTGCGATGGGCCATCACGCCTGAGACAGCACATGCACATCCATCAAACCACACGTACGAATGGTTTGCGCCAAAGCCTCACACGCCTCAGCCCGAGAATAATGTTTGCGCCACACCAAGACCACACGGCGGGCGGGTGCGGGTTGATCAAAGGGAATGTATTTCAATGGGTCGTTGCTGCTCTTTGCTGGCACGGCCAAAGCAGGCAAAACCGTGATGCCCAAGCCACTTGCCGCCATGTGGCGCAAAGTTTCCAACGATGTGCCTTCAAAGGCTTTTTGCATGCCATCCTGCTCAATGCGGAACGTTTGCGCGCGCGGTGTGGCTTGCAGCACTTGTTCGCGAAAACAATGCCCCACGCCCAACACCAGCAAGGCCTCTTCGCTGAGCGCGTCACTGCCAATGCTTTTTTGCTTTGCCAGCGGGTGTTTTTTTGACACCGCCACATAAAATGATTCATCGTACAGCGCCGCAATGCTCAAACCGACGTCATTCACAGGCAATGCGACAATGGCGGCATCCAAAGTGCCTTGCTTGACCCGTTCAAGTAAGATATGGGTGTAGTTTTCTTGCACAATCAAAGGCATGGCCGCGTGTTCACGCATCATTTGAGGCATGAGCTGCGGCAATAAATACGGTGCAATGCTGTAAATAATGCCCACCTTTAGCGCACCAATGGTGGGGTCTTGGCCTTGCTTAACCAACTCTTTGAGTGCAGCCACTTGATTCAAAATAATGTGCGCCTGTGCCACCACGCGCTCACCCAAAACCGTGGTGTGCACATCTTGCATGCTGCGTTCAAACAGTGCAGCACCGAGCTCTTGCTCCAGTTTTTTAATTGCCACCGACAAAGTGGGCTGACTGACAAACGCCGCTTGTGCCGCGCGACCAAAATGTTTTTCACGAGCCAATGCGACGACGTAACGCAATTCAGTGAGGGTCATGTGGATGTTCCTTACAAAGTGTTCAAGTCGATGGCAGCCAACCACCCAAGTGTCAATGGCTTAACCGGCCAAATAATGCTCTCGTTGTGCCAACCAACGTTGTAAATGTGCGTCCGCGGCCTCGGGATTGTGTTCAAGCAACCACGCAGCTGCATCACGTGCCAACTCAAGCAACTCAAGGTCTTTTTCAATGTCGGCAAAGCGCAGCAAAGGCAAGCCCGATTGACGCGTCCCTAAAAACTCACCCGCCCCACGCAACAGCAGATCTTGTCGTGCCACCTCAAAGCCATCGGTGGTTTCATACATGGTTTTCAAACGTGATTTGGCTGTGGCCGACAATGGCCGCTCATACAATAAAATGCACGTGCTTTGCGTTGCACCACGTCCAACACGCCCGCGCAACTGGTGCAGCTGTGCCAAACCAAAACGTTCTGCATGCTCAACCACCATCACCGAGGCGTTCGCCACATCCACACCCACTTCAATCACGGTGGTCGCCACCAGCACATCCAATTCGTGTGAGACAAAGGCCTGCATGACTGCGCGTTTCTCTGCTGCGCTCAAACGCCCATGCACGAGACCAATTCGCACATCAGGCAACATCGCCGCCAAAGTGGCGTGGGTGTCGATCGCGGTTTGCAGCTCCAAAGTTTCCGACTCTTCGATCAATGGGCAGACCCAATACACTTGCCGTCCCAACGCCACATCGCGCGCCACTTTATCAACCACATCGCCGCGTCGCACTTGATCGATCAACTTGGTGATGATCGGCGTCCGATTCGGTGGCAGTTCATCAATCACCGCCACATCCAAATCGGCAAAATACGACAGCGCCAAAGTTCGGGGAATCGGCGTGGCGCTCATCATCAGCTGGTGCGGCGCATGCTCACCCTGTTGAACATCTGTTTTTTCGACTGCGCGTGCCAACATGCTCACGCTGTCACGCATTTTGTGACGCAACGCAAGCCGTTGCATCACACCAAAACGATGCTGTTCATCGATCACCGCCAAACCCAAGTTATAAAACTGCACCGCCTCTTGAATCAACGCATGCGTACCGACCACAACATGGGCTCGGTGCTCGCGAATGGCATCATAGGTTGCCAGTTTATCCTTTTTTTTCACACTGGACGCAAGCCACACCACATGCACACCCAGCGGTTCAAACCAACCGTGCAATTTTTCAAACAGCTGCTCAGCCAAGATTTCTGTCGGTGCCATCACCGCCGCCTGCAACCCCGCCGACACACACTGTGCACATGCCAGCCCCGCCACCACTGTTTTACCAGACCCCACATCGCCTTGCAACAATCGGTGCATCGGCACACCACACGTCACATCATGCGCAATCAACGCCCATGCCCGCTGCTGCGCACCCGTCAAAGCAAACGGCAACTGTGCCACAAAACGATCAAACACATCGTTCTGCGCCAATAACGGTGGTGCATGTTCAGTTGCACGCTTCAACTTGGCCTTGGTCAATGATATTTGTTGCGCCAACAACTCTTCGAACTTAATCCGTGACCACGCAGGATGATCGCGTTCGGTCAATGCCGAAGGGTTCACATCCGGTGGCGGTGCATGCAGCAAGCGCACCGCTTCGTTCAGCGTTGGCCAATCCTCAGACAAAATCTGTTTTGGCAAAATTTCAGGCAAGCTGACCTCAGCCATCGCCTTTGCCATCAATTTGCGCAACGCCCCTTGTGACAAGCCTTCTGTGGTTGGATACACAGGCGACAAATGCTCGGACAACGGGGTTTCTTCACGCACCGCCTGAAAACGCGGATGCACCATCTCCATGCCATGATGCCCCATCCTCGGCTCACCCTGCACACGCACCAATGCCCCCTCTTTCAATGTCGCTGTCGTGTTTGGATAAAAATTCAAAAACCGCAAGACCAACGTGTCTTCCGCTGCATCCATGGTCGTCACCAGCAATGACCGTCGCCCACGAAATTGCACCGATTGCGCCACCACCGTCACCTGCACTTGAGCAAACACCCCCAAACGCACATCCGCCACAGGCGTGATGTGCGTCTCATCCTCATAACGCAAGGGAATGTGTAAAAGAACATCTTGATCCGTGCGCACACCAAGCTTGTCAAGCTTCTCGGCAAGCTTGGTGGTGATTTTAAGAGAAGGGGAAAAAGATTGAAGTTGGGTCACGGATGGGACTTTTAATGATTGGTTTTTTTGACTGAGCTCTTGGTTGAACTATTGGTCGAGTTCTTGATTTTATTTTTAATGGATTTCTGATCATTGATAGTTTACAACAATCAATCCTTACATTGTCGCTCACCAACGGCTGTTGATGTCTTTCGCAATCAATAGGCAAATCCATGTGGTATGCGCACAGTCACGTCACCGCGCAACACATCCCAACACCGTCCCCGCAAACACCGTCAACCCCAACCAGTGGTTGTGCAAAAAAGCTTTAAAGCACCGAGGCCGATCGCGGTTTTTAATCAAAGTGTAATGATACAACGCAATGCCAATGGCAATGGCCAAGCCAATGAAATACGGCCATGCCAGCCCTTCAACGACCCCTACCCCTGCCATGATGAGGATGAATACGGCGTAGCACAGCATGACGGCGAGCACATCATGGTCACCAAAAGTAATGGCTGAGGTTTTGATGCCAATTTTTAAGTCATCGGGTTTATCAACCATGGCGTATTCAGTGTCGTAAGCGATTGTCCAAAACACATTGGCAATCAGCAACCCCCATGCCAATGCAGGTACCTCTCCACGTATGGCGGCAAAAGCCATCGGAATGCCAAAACCAAAAGCAATGCCCAGATAGGCTTGTGGAATGGCAAAAAATCGTTTGAACAATGGATAGCTGCCCGCAAGAACAGCAGCCACACAAGCCAATCGAATCGCAGTGGCATTGAGCATCAATGCCAATCCTCCCGCCAGTAAAGCCAAAACCACGGCCACCATCACTGCTTCTTTGCCGGATATTTTACCGCTGGTCAACGGGCGGTTGGCCGTGCGTTCAACGTGTTTGTCAAAGTCTCGATCTGCATAATCGTTAATGGCACAACCCGCTGAACGCATGAGGACGGTACCGGCAATGAAAATGATCAATTCCTTAAGCGGCGGCACACCGCGCGCAGCCAACCACAACCCCCACAAAGTGGGCCACAAGAGCAACAAGATGCCAATGGGTTTGTCGAGGCGGGTCAGTTGGGCGTACAATTTTAATTTTTCAAGCATGGCATCATTCAAAACAATCATCAAAATATTTTTCAAAAGAATCAAGCAAAAGAGGCTCCATTCAGGCTCCATTTTAACCCATGACTTGAGTCAATAATTTTTCTTGAAGCCCTCCATTGGATAAGAACCCAACCATCATTGTGCGGACGAGGTGTTTTGCTTAATACATCAATGACTTGGTTTTTCTTGAGCTTAATCGTTTAAATGTCATGCGGATTGCCCGCACAGCGCCTCAGACTTAAACCTCAGGAAATCAGGAGGGTGATGGTTCGGAATGGCTATAATGACCATGCGCCGATGCCCCGCTGCATTGTTTGTTATTGAATCGAAAAGCTGTCATGCCCACTCCCACCCACCGTCCAGCCCTTGCTCTTGCCAAATACTTGAGTCTACTGGCCTTGCTATTTTTTTGCACCCTGGTCTTGTTCATGGCCCTCCAACGCATTCCTGTCGGCACAGGTGTCGACTTTCTACACATCAAACAAGAATACAGTCAGACGCGGCCATGGCTCATGGCCTTTTATGTGTACCTTTTTTCGAACATATTTGCGCTGATGGCTGGTGGCGTTCAATTTTCAAAACGAATTCGCGCACGTCACACCACAATACACCGTTGGGTCGGGAGGACGTATGTGTTCAATGTTCTGCTGGTGGCTGCGCCCACAGGGCTCATCATGTCATTTGATGCCAATAACAGCTTCAGTTCGCGCACCGCATTCACCGTGCTGTCATGTCTGTGGTGGTATTTCACCTATACCGCTTATTGGAGCGTGATTCACCGAGACTTTATCGGGCATCGAAATTTCATGGTGCGCAGCTTTGCGCTCACGCTATCGGTCATCACATTGCGATTGTGGGAAGTGGGTTGGATGACTGCTGATGAACGACACCTCATGGATCTGCCCCCCATGATGGCTTGGTTGGGTTTTGTGCCTAACTTAATGGTCGCGGAATGGTGGATACGGCGAACAGCCTCTACACACGCCACCATCGGTTCAAGCAATCAAACGAAAATTTGATCGCAGGGCTCACGGTGAAAGCTGATGTTTCAAATTTGCAAGCAATCGATACTTTATTTTACAGCTCAGTTATGGCCACTTGAATTGTCATGCCTGAAAACACTGCTTTGGGTCATGTGCAAGATTTCTAAATGCACACAAGCACAAAACAAGCATGCAGTCCCTGCATGTCCTTAGCCATGAACCACATCCTTGGCATAAGCAACGCGGTTCATGTCCACGGCCTCAGCCGTCACGCAATTCACGCTGAAGTTTAAAGCGCGGATGTGTTTCACAATGCCAAGGGTCAACTTCGATTTTTGCTCATCATTTCGCCCAGACAACAAACGCACAGCCACATGAACAAAAGTGTCTTGCGTGTCACCCATGCGCACATGTTGATAAGCCAAAGCCCTGGTTTTAATGTCATACGCATCGGGAAAAAGCCCCGACTCAACTGCACCTTGATGCACGGCATCGACCAGATGGGCAATATTGACTTCACTTTCGATGGCTTGCGCGTACTCTATGACAATGTGTGGCATGAACCCAACTCCAAAAATCCCAATTTAAACAGTGGCGTTTTGCGCCAAATAATCTTTCAACCAAAACACACCCAACTGTGTTTTCACATCGGGAACCCACCCTTTTCGCATCCAAGACTCAAGCTCAGCCAAAGGCACACGCATCACTTGTAAAAACTCATTGTCATCCAACTGGCCATCGTGCTGCTTCTCTAATCCTTTAGCGATGAAAAAATGAATCACCTCATCACAATAAGCAATCGCATTGTGGATGTCGGTGACATGTAACCACTCGCTCGCCGTGTAACCTGTTTCTTCCAGCAGCTCACGTTGCCCAGTGATCAAAGGTGCCTCACCCTCATCCTTTTTCCCAGCGGGGAATTCAACAAACACATTGTGCAATGGATAACGGTATTGTCGCTCAATCAGCACATCCCCATTGTCAAACAAGGGCATGACCATCACCGCCCCAGGATGCTTGAGGTATTCGCGTTCCGCAATGCGACCATTGGGCAACACCACAGTGTCTTTATGTGCATTCAAAAAACAACCATCGTACACACAGGCACTGCTTTGTGTGACTTCTTCCAGTCCATCCATATTCAACAATTGCTCACGGGTGTATGTTGTCATTCTATGTTCACATCCATAAAAAAGCGCGGGGTTCACCTCGCGCTGTTGTATTATTTTTTCCAAAGATAACGCCAAATAAATGCGGGTGCTGCCGCCACCACAAACAACAACGCAGTGACCGCATAAAAAGCCCAACCTTGCTCTGACACTTGGCTCAAAGAACCTTCAAACACGCGACCCAACAATAAAAAAAGAACATAGGCCAACAAAAACTCACCCAGCCTCAGCAATGGCGTTTTTGGAGATTTAAGCACAGGCAAGCCTAAAAACATACGCTCACCCACAAAAGACAAAGACGCGAGCAAAACACCCGCGCCCAAGAGCAACCATAAAGAAACCATCATTTATGCAGCGCCTAAACTTTTCAACACACTGTTGATGGCCATATTGATCAAGCCTGAAGGCAAGACGCCAAGTGCCAACAACGCCAGCACATTCACGCTCAGCACCACATGGTGAATCGGTGAAAAAGTGATCGCAGACTCAACCTCAGGCTTATCAAAATACATCACTTTAACCACGCGCAAATAATAGAACGCGCCAATCAAAGAGAACATCACGGCCAACACAGACAAACCAATGTGACCCGATTGCATCAAACCTTTAAGGATCACAAACTTCGCAAAGAAACCAGCCAAAGGAGGAATACCAGCCAAAGAGAACATCAACACCAAAACCAAGAAAGCCAACCACGGATTGCGTTTATTCAAACCCTTCAAATCATCGATTTGGTCGGCTTCAAAACCAGTGTGGCTCATCGCCAAAATAACACCGAAACTGGCCAATGTGGTGATCGCATAAATAATCACGTAGTAAAAAGCCGAACCCACACCAATGAAACCATTAAATGCATCAGAACCTGCACGACCAGCCAAGAAACCAAGGAGCACAAAACCCATGTGTGAGATGCCTGAATACGCCAACATGCGTTTGAAATTCTTTTGACGAATGGCAGTCAAATTACCCAAAGCCAACGACACCACAGCCATTGCTGCAAACATGCCATTCCAATCCGCGGTGCGGGCGCTAAGGGCTTCAACCAAAACACGCACCACCATCACAAAGGCAGCAATTTTGGGTGCAGAAGAAATCATCAAGGTCACAGGTGTCGGCGAACCTTGATACACATCAGGCACCCACATGTGGAAAGGTACCACACCCAATTTAAATGCCATACCCGCTACCAAAAACACCAAACCAAACACCAGCACTTGTGGGATAAACTTTCCACTTTCAATGACATTGGCGATTTCAACAATGCTGAGCTTACCGCCTGTGGCACCATAAATCATTGAAATACCAAACAAGATGAAGCCTGAGGCAATCGCACCTAAAATGAAATATTTCATTGCCGCTTCAATCGAACGGACGTGATCACGACGCAACGCCACCATCGCATACAAAGACAATGCCTGCAACTCTAAACCCATGTACAAACCCAACAAATGATGAGAGGAGATCATCACCATTTGACCGACCAATGCGAACAAAGACAAGCTGTAGTATTCACCATGCAAAAAGCCACGATCCGCAGCATAACGTTGGCCATAAACAAATGTCACAGCCACGCAGATGTATGAAAACATTTTGGCCAAATTGGACAATGGATCTGATACAAACATGTCATTAAATGTATGCAAATCCGTGCCTGCATGCCACATATTGGCAGTCAAAATGCCAGCCCCTGCTAAGCCAAGCAGGCTCACGACGTGAATCACTGAGCGTTGGGCATCCTTAGCACACAATTCAAGCAAGAGCACCGCAGATGCCACCAACACCAAAATCACTTCAGGATAGGCAATAAAAAAGTTTTGCATAACATTTAACCCAATAAGTACTTAATCGTTTTAGACCATAACATATGGCAATGTGAATCTATTATTCGTGTTTACTTCAATTTGCTGGTGGCCACATGCTCGAGCAAGTGATTGACCGACACATCCATCGCATTCGTGAATGGCATTGGGTACAAGCCCATCGCCAAAACTGCGGCGGCCAACAATGTCAAAATCAACAACTCACGTTTGTTGGCATCGAGCAACTCAGCCACATGGTGGTTGGCCACCTCACCGAAAACAACACGTTTGAACATCCACAAAGAATACGCAGCACCCACAATCAAAGTCGTGGCGGCAATTGCAGCAACCCAAAAATTGAATTTGGTTGCGCCCAGAATAACCAAAAACTCGCCCACAAAACCACTGGTTGCTGGCAGCCCTGCATTGGCCATGGTAAATAACATAAAGAAAGCAGCAAATTTAGGCATCGTATTGACCACACCACCGTAAGCCGAAATCTCACGGCTGTGTACACGGTCATACAACACACCGATACAGAAGAACATCGCGGCCGAAATGAAGCCGTGTGAAATCATTTGTAAAATGGCGCCTTGCATGGCCACACTGTAACCCATGCCCTTGGCATCAAACATAAAAAAGCCCAGTGTGACAAAACCCATGTGAGCGATTGAAGAATACGCCACCAATTTTTTCATGTCTTTTTGTACCAAGGCGACCAAACCAATATAAGCCACCGCAATCAGAGAAATGGTCACGACAAATGGCGCCAGAGCATGCGATGCATCGGGTGCAATCGGCAAAGAAAATCGCAAGAAACCATATGCACCAAGCTTCAACATGATCGCAGCCAACACCATTGAACCACCAGTAGGCGCTTCAACGTGGGCATCAGGCAACCATGTGTGCACAGGCCACATCGGCACTTTGACCGCAAACGCCATGAAGAACGCACCAAACAACAACTTTTGCGCAGTCATGCTCAAAGGCAATGCATGCCATGCAGCGATATCAAACGTACCCGATTGCAAATACAAATAAGTGATGGCCACCAAAGTCAGCAAAGAACCCAACAAGGTGTACAAGAAGAATTTAAAAGCGGCATACACACGGTTCGGGCCGCCCCACACCCCCACGATGATGTACATGGGAATCAATGTGGCTTCAAAGAACACATAAAACAACATGCCATCTGTGACCGCAAATACGCCCACCATCAAACCGGATAAAATTAAAAATGCTGCAAAATATTGGGGGACTTTTTCGCTGATGACTTCCCAGCCAGCCAACAACACCAAGATGGTGATGAATGCTGTTAAAGGCACAAACCACATGGAAATGCCATCCACACCCAAGGCATAGCTGGAGTTCAGACTCGGCAACCATTCATGTTTTTCAACAAATTGCATCGCAGCCGTTGAACCATCGAAACCAGTCATCAATGGAACGGTCACCAAAAAGCCGATGATTGCACCGACAAGCGCAACTTGGCGTGCCAAACTGTCTTGGCCATTTCGACCAAGCAGCAAGACCACCACGCCAAAAACAATCGGAATCCAAATCGCTAAGCTTAACAAAGGCATCATCAGCACCATTTTCCATATTCAAAAAAAGAACAGCATTCTTTTTTTGGTTTCAAATTATAGTTTTCGATAAAACCTCATCGAAAACGGATTAACATCAACTTCTTAATTGATCAACACGCTTAACGCATCATGGTGACAAACAAACCCAAGAACACCACAACGCCCATGATCATCGCCAAAGCATACTGGTAGATTAAACCGGACTGGAATGTGCTTACAGCATGCGCAAATACGTTAACCATACGCGCAGCACCATTCACAAAAAAGCCATCAATTACTTTTGCATCCCCAAAATTCCACAAAAACTCACCGATTTTACGAGCACCACCGGCAAGCACCGTTTCATTGAATTTATCAAAATAATACTTATTTTCCAACACGGTGTTGATGAACTTGGTTTTTTCTTTGATGGCGGCAGGAATTGAAGGTTTCACCATATAGAAGAAATAAGACAACAACACACCGCTCAGAGCCAAAATGAAAGGCAATGATGTGAAGCTGTGCAAAGCCATGCCCACCGCACCACCATTTTCAGCAAATTCTTTAGACAACTCTTCCATGGCTGGATGCGCTTCATTTGCCACGTGAATCACTTGGCTGAATGCTGCACCATGTTGGAAAAACTCGCCGTACAACATGGGACCAATTGCCATAAAGCCAATGATCACTGAAGGAATCGCCAGTAAAACGAGCGGCAAAGTCACTACCCAAGGTGATTCATGCGGAACATCATGCGGGTCCAAGCCGTGGTGATGTTCATCATGGCTGTGCTCATCATCCGCTGCGTGTGCATGGTGTGCATCATGCGCCCCATGATCGGCCTGCATCCAACGTTCTTTGCCATGAAACACAAGGAAATACATGCGGAATGAATAAAAAGCAGTAACAAATACGCCTGCAATCACAGCAAAATAAGCAAAGCCAGAACCTGCAATGTGTGAGGCATGAACCGCTTCAATGATCGAATCTTTTGAGTAAAAACCGGAGAAAAATGGCGTACCGATCAAAGCCAGAGAACCGATCAATGATGTGATCCACGTGATTTTCATGTATTTCCACAGGCCACCCATGTTGCGAATGTCTTGATCGTGGTGCATGCCCATGATGACCGAACCCGCGCCGAGGAACAACAATGCTTTAAAGAAGGCATGCGTCATCAAGTGGAAAATGGCAATCGGATAAGCAGACACACCCAAAGCCACTGTCATATAACCCAATTGTGACAAGGTTGAATACGCTACCACACGTTTAATATCATTTTGAATGATGCCCAAAAAGCCCATGAACAACGCGGTGATCGAACCAATGATCAAGACGAATGACAGTGCTGTATCCGACAACTCAAACAACGGTGACATGCGCGACACCATGAAAATACCCGCCGTCACCATCGTTGCCGCATGGATCAATGCAGAGATCGGCGTTGGACCTTCCATCGAATCGGGCAACCACACATGCAAAGGCACTTGTGCCGATTTACCCATCGCACCGATAAACAAGCAGATGCAAATTGTTGTGATCAACATCCAGCTGGTGCCTGGGAACATCGCAGCAGCCAGCGCTTCACGTTGTGCAAAAACTTCTTTGTAGTCCAATGAGCCCGCAAATGCATAGATCAAACCAATACCGAGCACGAAACCAAAGTCACCCACACGATTGACCAAAAATGCTTTCATATTGGCGAAAATAGCGGTTGGACGTGTATACCAGAAGCCAATCAACAAATAAGACACCAAGCCCACAGCCTCCCAACCAAAGAACAGCTGGAGAAAGTTATTGCTCATCACAAGCATCAACATCGAAAAAGTGAACAATGAAATGTAAGAGAAGAAGCGTTGATAGCCTGGATCTTCAGCCATGTAACCCATGGTGTAAATATGAACCATCAAGGACACAAAGGTCACGACACACATCATCATTGTCGTCAGGTTGTCAATCAAAAAACCCACTTCAAGCTTCAAACCACCCAAGTTAGCCCATTGATAGAGGGTGCCGTCAAAAGTCATGCCTGCACGCGTTTGATTAAACACTATCACCGAGCCGATGAATGCAATGGCAACACCAATAATCGTCGCAATGGCCGACGGTATACGCCCCAACTGTTTACCAAACAGTCCAGCTAAAATCGCACCCACCAATGGGGCCATGGGAATCAAGACATACAACGCTTGCATAGGTTTCTCACTCTAAGGTCAAAGAAGCAAAGATTTGCCTCTTTGAGTCTAAATTAGAGATTTCGCACAGGCTTAAGTGTTCGAAATCTGGATTAAATCACGTTACAGCATCACTCAGGATCAACCTTTCAGGTTGTCGAGTTTATCCATATCCACAGTGTCCATGTTGCGGAACAAGACCACCAAAATTGCCAAACCAATCGCAGATTCAGCAGCAGCCACCGTTAATATAAAGAAAACAAAAACTTGACCTGCTGTGTCGCCCAACATGTGTGAAAAAGCAACAAAATTCATATTCACGGCAAGTAACATCAATTCAACGGCCATTAAAAGCACAATCATGTTTTTGCGATTAAGCACCACACCAACGACACCAATGGCAAAAAGAGCTGAGCCTAAAATTAAGTAATGTGCATGTTCTAACATTATTTTTTCTCCTGAGAACCAGCAACCACCATTGGGGGAGGCACAGGGGCAGCTTCTGCCAAAACAGGTGCAGGCGGATTCGTTTGGTGGGCAGACAAATCCGCTGCAACCGTCACCATGGTCAAGCGGTCAGTTGATCTCACCTGTGCTTGTGCGCTTGCATTTTGTGATTTTGCATCTTTACGATGGCGCAATGTAATCGCCACTGCAGCAATCAAAGCAACCAACAAAATCAGAGCTGCAATCTCAAAAGGAAATGCGTATTCTGTGTACATCACTTGGCCAATTTTGCGTGTATTAGAGCCATCAACAGATAAATTCTTCAACACTTCTAAGTTTGGCTTCACATTGAAATGATGATAAATGACAGCACCCATTTGCAAAACCACAACTGTGCCCAAGCCAAAAGCCCAAGGCAATAAAGCTTTAAAGCCCTTACGCGGTTCGGATAGATTCAGGTTAATCATCATAACGACGAATAAAAACAGGATCATGACCGCACCAACATACACCAGAATCAGCAAAATCCCCAAAAACTCTGCTTGGAGCATAATCCAAATGCCTGCGGCCGAAAAAAATGAGAGCATCAGGAACAGTGCGGAATGCACAGGATTAGGCACAGTCACAACCAACAAGGCGGAGACCAACAAAATTCCTGCGAATATAAAATATAAAATGCTTTGAACGTCCATTATCGTGTCTTCGCTTATGTTACGGTTAATCGACTTATTTAAACTTTGCGTCTTGCGCTTTATTGGCCGCAATTTCAGCTTCGTACTTATCACCCACCGCCAATAGCATCTCTTTGGTGAAGTATAAATCACCGCGTTTTTCACCGTGATATTCAAAAATATGCGTTTCTACAATCGAATCAACAGGGCAAGACTCTTCACAAAAACCACAGAAAATGCACTTTGTTAAATCAATGTCATAGCGAGTGGTGCGGCGTGTGCCATCCTCACGCTTGGCGGATTCAATCGAAATCGCCAATGCCGGACACACGGCTTCACACAATTTGCAGGCAATACAGCGCTCTTCGCCATTTGGATAGCGACGCAAAGCATGCAAACCACGGAATCGAGGTGACATTGGGGTTTTTTCTTCAGGATACTGCAAAGTGACTTTACGCTTGAAAAAATATTTGCCCGTCACCGCCATGCCTTGTAACAATTCGAGCAGGAAAAAACTTTTGAAGTAATGTTTTAATGATGCCATGATTTTCGCCTTATTTTGCCCAAATGTTGAGTGCTGGGATTTGTAACCAGATGCCAACCACCAACAACCAAACCAAGCATACAGGGATAAAAACTTTCCAGCCCAAACGCATGATTTGGTCATAGCGGTAACGAGGGAATGTTGCACGAATCCACAAGAAGAAGAAAATCACTGACGCCATTTTCAACAACATCCAAATCACACCGGGGATAAAGGACAGGAATGCGAATGGCGCATCCCACCCGCCCAAGAACATCAAAGAGGTCAATGCCGCAATGACATACATGTTGATGTACTCAGCCAAGAAAAACAAAGCAAAGCCCATACCAGAGTATTCAATCATATGCCCAGCAACAATTTCAGACTCGCCCTCAACCACGTCAAAGGGGTGACGGTTGGTTTCAGCCACACCCGAAATCAAATACACGAGGAACATTGGTAACAAAGGCAACCAATTCCAAGACAAAAGGTTTAGCCCCATGTCAGCGAAACGACCTTTTTGTTGAACAGCCACAATATCAAAGAAATTCAAGCTGTTGCTGACCATCAACACCACAATGATCGCAAAACCCATTGAAATCTCATAAGAAACCATCTGTGCTGAAGCACGCATTGCGCCAAAGAAAGCATATTTGGAGTTAGACGCCCAACCCGCCAAAATCACGCCGTACACGCCAATCGACGCAATGGACATCACATACAATAAAGCGGCATTCACATTGGCAATCACCAAGTCTTTACCAAAAGGGATCACAGCCCAAACTGCAAATGCGGGCACCAAAACCATCATCGGCCCTAAATAATACAAAGGCTTATCCGCACGGGTTGGCGTAATGATTTCTTTGGTTAGTAATTTCAATACGTCGGCAATTGGTTGCAACCAACCACCTGGACCCACACGATTGGGGCCCAAACGACCTTGCATAAAACCGATGACTTTGCGCTCAATAAAAGTCAAATAGGCCACTGCCAGCAAAATCACCACCATTAAAGGCACAATGCGGATCAAGGCCCAAATCACAGGCCAGCCACCACCAAATGTCACACTGCCCCATTGGGTGAACGAATTAATCATTTCCATTATGCGCGCTCCACCGTCACAGAACCAAACTGACTGCCCAATTGAGCGGCCAATGGCGAACCTTGTTGAATATCAACGACATTGCCAGCCAACTCAGGACGCAACACCGCTTGTGTTTTAACTTTAAGGCCATCTTGTTCAACAATGACCCAAGCCTCATCGTCCGCCAAATCTTTTGTCAAACCCAAAGCGTCATACACCGCCGTAGACAAGCCAACCACGTGTGCCGATCGAGCCATGTCGGTTTGTTGCAAGCTTTGCGCTTGACGGGTGATCGCATCCGCCGCATAAGCGGCGACACGCGCGCTACGCTCAATGCCCGTGTTTACTTGACCCACAGTCACATTCACGTCAAGCACATTGGACTGATGCGCTGCTGCTGAAGCAAGGACTTTATCCGTCAACACACGAACATCGTTGATCTCATTCGCTGTGAAACTGCCATCATTGCTTAAGCCAAAACGCTCAGCCAATACGCGCAACACTTTCCATGCGGGGCGGGACTGACCTCGCGGTTTAACAACAGGATTAAAGGCTTGCGAGCGACCTTCGGCATTCACAAAGGTACCCGGCGTTTCAGTGAAAGGCGTTACAGGCAAAATGACATCGGCATACTCGGATGCTGCACTGAAATAAGTATTCATGGCCACCACAAATGCACCAGACAGTGCTTTCAACGCTTGAGCTGGATTTGCAGATTCAAATTGTGGCTCAACATTGAGCAATACATAAGCATCTCGTGGTGCATTAAGCATTTGTACGGCATTTAAGCTGCCATTTTTTGCCACCGCACCCACTGCATAAGCACCCACGGTATTGGCACCTTCAGTCAGAACCGATACGGTTGACGCCGTTGCCGCAGCAATGCGATTAATGACAGTTAACAATTGGGCAGCTTGCGGGTGATTCATCACAGCGTTACCGACCATAAGCGCTTTATTTTTTGCACGAGGGTCGCTCAAATTGCGAGCTGTTTGCGCTGCAAAAGAGGCATCGCTGGCATCATTTGCACCCAAAGCTGCTTCAATTGCAAGCAACTCAGACAACCATGCGCTTGGTGCCAAAGCATTTTGGCGTGCAGTCATCAACAGATCGCCCGCCGATGAGCCCAACACATTGATCTTCGCATTGCGTTTAACCGCTTGACGCAAACGAGCGGCCAATAAAGGGTGCTCTTCGCGCAAATTGCTGCCAACAACCAAAGCCACATGGACATCAGAAAAAGCTGTAATCGGCATGCCCAACCACGGCGTGCCTTGCAAAGCCCCTGCCAAAGTTTCATCGGATTGGCGCAAATTGGTGTCAATGTGTGTGCTGCCTAAACCATTGAGCAGTGCTTTCAACATGTACAACTCTTCAACTGTTGCCGTGTTGCTTGCCAAGGCGCCAATTTTATCAGCGCCCACTCGACCCTTAATGGTTTTCAATTGCTCAACGACGTATGCAAACGCTTCGTCCCAGCTGACCGTCGCCCATTGGCCATCGCGTTTGATCATCGGTTCTGTGACACGATCTTCTGATTTAAGGCCTTCGTATGCGAAGCGATCACGATCTGAAATCCAGCAATCATTGACCTCTTCATTTTCAAAGGGCAAGACACGCATCACTTCATTGCCTTTGACTTGAACAATCAGATTTGAGCCCAAACTGTCGTGTGCACTGATTGATTTACGGCGAGACAATTCCCAGTTTCGAGCGCTGTACCGATACGGTTTTGAAGTAATCGCACCCACTGGACACAAATCAATCATGTTTCCTGACAGTTCGGAATTGACCGTGTTGCCAACAAAAGTAGTGATTTCAGCATGTTCACCGCGCCCCAACATACCGAGCTCCATCACACCAGCCACTTCTTGACCAAAACGAACGCAACGGGTGCAATGAATGCAACGCGCCATTTCCTCCATAGAAATCAAGGGGCCCACTTCTTTATGAGCAACAGTGCGTTTCTCTTCATGGTAACGCGAATTATTGCCGCCGTAACCCACAGCCAAATCTTGCAACTGACACTCACCACCTTGATCACAAATTGGGCAATCCAAAGGGTGGTTCAATAGCAAAAATTCCATCACATCTTTTTGAGCTGTCGCGGCTTTTGGTGATTCAACTTGCGTGCGCACAACCATGCCTGGTGTCACCGGTGTGGCACAAGCTGGTAATGGCTTGGGTGCTTTTTCAACCTCAACCAAACACATGCGGCAAGAGGCCGCAATCGATAATTTTTTATGATAGCAAAAGTGAGGAACGTATTTACCGAGTTGTTTCACGGCGTCCATCACCATACTACCTTCTGGCATTTCTATTTTTACGCCATCAATTTGCATTTCAACCATGGTGGGTCACCTTCAAATAACGTGTGAGCTGGGCACGAGGCAAGACTTGTGCTCAATGTGATGGGCGAACTCATCACGGAAATGTTTGACAAATGAACGAACAGGCATGGCAGCAGCATCACCCAAGGCACAAATCGTGCGTCCCATGATATTACCTGCAACCGAATCGAGCAATTCCAGATCGCCAGGGCGGCCTTGACCATGCTCAATCCGATGGATCACTCGCCACAACCAACCGGTACCCTCACGACACGGCGTGCATTGACCGCATGACTCTTCGTAGTAGAAATAAGACAAGCGCAACAATGATTTGACCATACAACGGGTATCGTTCATGACAATGATTGCCCCAGAACCGAGCATTGAGCCCGCTTTTGAAATTGAATCGTAGTCCAAATCCGTTGCCATCATGATTTCACCAGGCACCACGGGAGCCGAAGAACCACCAGGGATGACCGCTTTAATCTTGCGCCCTTCACGCATGCCACCTGCAAGTTCAAGCACTGTGGCAAAAGGTGTACCCATAGGCACTTCATAATTGCCTGGGTGCACCACATCACCTGAAATCGAGAAAATTTTGCTGCCACCGTTATTCGGTTTGCCAATGTCCAGATACGCTTGGCCGCCCATTTTTAACAAAAACGGTACCGCGGCAAAGGTTTCAGTGTTGTTGATGGTGGTTGGTTTACCATACAGGCCAAATGATGCAGGAAATGGTGGTTTGAAACGTGGCTGACCTTTTTTACCTTCAAGTGATTCAAGTAAAGCAGTCTCTTCACCGCAAATGTACGCGCCATAACCATGATGAGCAAACAAGTCGAAGTTAAACCCAGAACCACAAATATTATCGCCCAACACGCCCGCTTGACGCGCTTGCGCCAAAGCCTCTTCGAAACGCTGGTATTCAGAAAAAATTTCACCGTGGATGTAGTTGTAACCTTTCGAAATCCCCATGACGTAGGCCGCAATGGTCATGCCTTCAATCAATGCATGTGGATTGTAACGAATGATGTCACGGTCTTTGAATGTGCCTGGCTCACCTTCATCGGTGTTGCACACCAAATATTTTTGCCCAGGGTACGCGCGTGGCATGAAGCTCCACTTTAAGCCCGTTGGAAAGCCTGCACCACCACGGCCACGCAAGCTGGACAACTTCATTTCAGCAATGATTTCATCTGCGGGCGTTTGCTCAGCCAAGATTTTTTTGAGCACAGCATAGCCACCACGAGCGACGTAATCGTCCAAGCCCCAGTTGTCACCATTTAAACCTGCCAAAATAACAGGATCGATGTGTCGGTTGTGCAAACTCGTCATTGCGCCAGCTCCTGCAACAGTGCGTCGATTTTTTCAGTGCTCATGAAACTGCACATGTTATGGTTATTGAGCAACAAGACGGGCGCATCCCCACAAGCACCCATGCATTCGCCTTCTTTCAAAGTAAACAAACCATCTGCGGTTGTTTCGTTGAAGCCAATGTTTAATTTCTTTTTAATGTAATCTGCGGCATCAACACCACCCGTCAAAGCGCAAGGCAAGTTGGTGCACACGGTGATTTTATGCTTACCAACAGGCTTTAAATCATACATATTGTAAAAAGTAGCGACCTCTTCTACAGCAACTGGCGGCATTTCAAGAATCTGAGCGATTTCCAGCATGACTTCTGGAGACACCCAACCTTTTTCAACCTGTGCAATACGCAATGCACCCATCACCGCAGATTGTTTCTGCTCAGCTGGGTATTTGGCGACTTCCGCCGCAATTTGTACTAATGCTTGTTCTGATAACATGCTCATTCCTTGTCCTGCTTAACGGTCAATTTCGCCAAACACGATGTCTTGTGTACCAATGATTGTCACAACGTCCGCCAACATATGCCCACGGCTCATCTCGTCGAGTGCTTGCAAATGTGCAAAACCTGGTGCACGAATTTTCAAACGGTAAGGTTTATTTGCCCCATCTGACACCATGTAAATGCCAAACTCACCTTTTGGATGCTCAACTGCCGCGTACGCTTCAGACTGAGGAATGTGCATGCCTTCTGAAAACAATTTGAAGTGATGAATCAATGCCTCCATATTGGTCTTCATGTCCGTGCGAGAAGGAGGGGCAATCTTATGGTCATCCACAATGACCGCACCAGGGTTTTTCTTGAGCCAGTCGATGCATTGAACCATGATTTTGCATGACTCGCGCATTTCAGCGATGCGCACCAAATAGCGATCGTATGAGTCCCCATTTTTACCAACAGGGATATCAAACGCCATTTGCTCATACACCTCGTAAGGCTGATTTTTACGCAAATCCCAAGCAATGCCCGAACCGCGCAACATAGGCCCAGTAAAGCCCCAAGCCTTCGCACGCTCTGGCGTCACAATACCGATGTCTACCAAACGTTGTTTCCAAATCCGATTGTCGGTTAACAGGGTTTCATACTCATCCACAGCATTTGGAAAGCGTCGTGTGAAATCTTCTAAAAAGTCGAGCAATGTGCCTTGGCGGTTCGCATTGACGCGATCCACAGACGACTGACTGCGAACAGTTGATTTGCGCAACTGTGGCATCGTGTCTGGCAAATCACGCGCCACACCACCAGGTCGATAGTATGCCGCATGCATGCGCGCGCCAGAAGCAGCCTCATACGCGTCAAACAAATCTTCACGGTCACGGAAAGCATACAAGAAAGGTGTCATCGCGCCCACGTCCAGCGCATGCGCACCAATCCACATCAAGTGATTCAAGATGCGTGTGATTTCATCAAACAAAACACGGATGTATTGCGCACGAACGGGCACTTTCACATCCAGCATTTTTTCAATGGTCATCACATAAGCGTGCTCATTGCTCATCATCGACACATAATCCAAGCGATCCATGTAAGGCAATGCTTGCATGTACGTCTTGTGTTCAGCCAATTTTTCTGTGGCGCGATGCAACAAACCAATGTGTGGGTCTGCCCGTTGCACGACCTCACCATCAAGCTCAAGCACCAAGCGCAAAACACCGTGTGCTGCTGGATGCTGCGGGCCAAAATTCAGGGTATAGTTTTTAATTTCTGCCATGTTTGATCTCACAACAGCCGCTTAATGCGCGCCGCCGTAGCCTTTCTCACGAACAATGCGCGGTGTGTTTTCACGCGGGTCAATCGTCACAGGTTGATAAATGACGCGCCCTTGATCTGGGTCGTAACGCATTTCAACATACCCAGATACTGGAAAATCTTTGCGCAATGGGTGGCCAATGAAGCCATAATCGGTCAAAATTCGACGCAAATCATTGTGACCTTCAAACACCAAACCATACATGTCAAATGCTTCGCGTTCGTACCAATCAGCAGCCGACCACACAGGAACAACAGAAGCCAACACAGGAAATTGCTCATTTTCAGCAAAAACACGCAGGCGCAAACGTTGGTTATTTTCAATGGACAACAAATGCAAAACCACAGCAAAGCGTGCGCCCGACCAGACATCATCCCAAGCGCCATCGGCGTACTCAGAATAATCCATGCCCGCCAAATCGATCATCATGTCAAATTTGAAAGTGGGGTGATCGTGCAAAGTTTTGCAGACAGTCAAATAATCCGCAGCCGAAACCGTTAAAGTCACCTCACCCAAAGCCTCAACCACTTTGGCATCCGAGCCAAAAACAGTGTGAAGTTGTGTCACTAAAGCGTTTTGCCATGTACTCATGCAGCACCTCGGGTGATGGTATTGACGGACTTTTGCTTGCGAATGATTTTATTTTGCAGTTGGATGATGCCGTAGATCAAGGCTTCCGCAGTGGGCGGACAACCTGGCACATAAATATCAACAGGCACAACACGATCACAACCACGAACAACTGAGTAAGAGTAATGGTAATACCCCCCACCGTTGGCGCATGAGCCCATTGAAATAACCCAACGCGGTTCAGCCATCTGATCGTACACTTTGCGCAAAGCGGGTGCCATTTTGTTGCACAACGTACCCGCCACAACCATCACATCAGATTGACGTGGGCTTGGACGAAACACAATACCAAAACGGTCCAAATCATAACGTGCCGCACCCGCATGCATCATTTCAACTGCACAGCAAGCCAAGCCAAACGTCATTGGCCACAAAGAACCAGTGCGCGTCCAGTTGACCAAATTTTCTGCTGTGGTGGTGATGAAGCCTTGCTTCTCGATGATTTCTTCACTCATCAAATTACCTCTTTTTTATACGTACCCAAGTCGCCAAAGACTTACAACCGAGTCCAGCAGTATGCAGAATCAACCTTACACACAGCAGACAGAGTTCATTTTATTCGCCAATACATTTAAAACAATGAATGCAAGAGAGCGCCTGTGAACTACTCCCAGTCCAACGCGCCTTTTTTCCAGATGTACACATAACCCAAAATCAACTCAGCCAAGAAAACCAGCATAAAAACAAAACCAGTCCAGCCGAGATAATCCAATGATACAGCCCAAGGCACCAAAAACGCAGTTTCCAAATCAAACAAAATAAACAAAATGGCGACAAGATAGTAACGCACGTCGAAACGCATGCGTGCATCTTCAAAGGCCTCAAAGCCACATTCATAGGGGGAAAGTTTGGCCGCATCAGGTTTACGTGGGCCGAGCAGAAAGCCAATGACAACAACTAACAAACCCAAACCGGTGGCCGCCAACAAAAACAGCAACACGGGGACATAATTGGCTAATATCATGATATTTATCCGCTCTTAAGGTGGTGTGGTGTAACGTATTTAAATGGACGCGGGACAGAGCACCCGCATCCTTTTTCTTGACAGATTTACTGCTTTTCACACAAAGCCATTACAGGCTTAATGTAAATTTTGCGCGGAAGAATCCGCGCAACTTTCACTCATCAATCAAAATACATGTTTTTGATTGAAATGATGGTGCCGACGGCGAGAGTCGAACTCGCACAGCCTACGGCCACTACCCCCTCAAGATAGCGTGTCTACCAATTTCACCACGTCGGCTAAAACTATTGCATTACTATTTATTCTTACTTCGGAATTCCATCCGTAGCAGCCGGAGCCGCTGGTGCTGTCGCTGGCGCAACAGGTGCAACTGCTTTATCCAAAACACTGCCCGAATCCGAGCTCACTCCAGTGAAAATGAAAGCGAGCAAGACGGTGCTGACGATAAACAGAGTCGCCAAATAGGCCGTTGTTCTGCTCAAAAAATTGGCAGACCCAACCGAACCAAACACACTGCCAGAAGAGCCACCGCCAAAAGACGCACCTGCATCAGCGCCTTTACCATGCTGCAAAAGCACCAATGTAATCACACCCAAGGCAGCGATCACTTGCAACACCACTAAAATTGACTTTAATACGTCCACTGTATATCCCTTGCACGCCTCAGCGAGCTGCCTCAGCGATGCTTAAAAATTCTGACGCCACCAATGACGCCCCACCGATTAAGCCACCATCCACATCAGCTTGACCGAAAATTTCTGCTGCGTTGACTGCTTTCACACTGCCACCATACAACACACTCGCACTTTCAGCACCCAACTCAGCCAAAGCGTCTCGCAACCAAACATGAACTTCCTGCGCTTGCTCGGGCGTTGCAGTCTTTCCAGTGCCGATGGCCCAAACAGGCTCATACGCCAAAACAGATCGCTTCAAACCTTCAGCGCCAATCTCATCAGCCACTGCTGAAAACTGCCGCAGCACCACTGCTTGCGCTTGACCTGCTTCGCGCTCAGCGAGCGTCTCACCAACACAAATCACGGGCATAAGGTCTGCATCCAAAGCAGCTTTTGCTTTTTTTGCCACAACCACATCAGTCTCGCCAAACAAACTGCGGCGCTCTGAGTGCCCCACCAAAACCAAAGACACACCGCACTCTTTTAACATTTTCGCGGACACTTCACCAGTGTAGGCACCTTCTTTAAACTCACTGACATCTTGCGCACCCAAAAGCAAGGCGCTACCATCAACAATCGACTGCACTTGCGCCAAATAAGGAAAAGGAACACACACGGCCACTTTGGCAGAATCAGACAACGGAATCGCAGCAATCACAGATTCCAACAGCGCAGCATTTGATGCCAAATCGCCATTCATTTTCCAATTACCCATGACCCACGTTGTACGCACACACTTCCCCTATTAAGGTTTCTTGGCACTCTTTTTTTGCACAGCACCAAAGCAAACGAATTATACGCATTTGAACCCATCCGGTCAATCGCCGCGTTACCCTTTTATGGGAAACAATTCGTGCTTGATACAAAAACCGCGCGCCTAATGTAATGAGAACAAATCTCATAAAGCCTGCAAACACCCGTAAACTGGCGAACCAGCTCAACTCCATTTCATTGAAAAAAGGCCACCTTAAGGCCATTTCAACACAATTTTTCCTATATTTAAATTGGATTCTATTCGATTATGTGCCAAAATCACGTCTTCAAAGCCAAAAACATGGTCAATGACGGGTTGAATATCACCTGCTTCCACTTTAGGCCACACCTCTGAGCGCAATTGACGCGCAATATGCGCTTTCATTGTACTTGACTGACGGCGCAAATATGAACCCGTTAGAGAAACTTCTTTCGCCATCACTTCATTGATTTTCAATTCAACACGATGTCCCGCAAGAAAGGCAATCCACGCCAAACGCCCGCCATGCGCCAAAGCTTTCACATTGTCGGCTAAAGTGCGCCCCCCCACCATGTCCAATACCACATCCGCTCCCTGCTGTTCGGTCATGGCCAGAAAAACATCCGCCCAATCCGCTTCGTGGTAGTTCAAAGCACCCGCAGCGCCGAGCCGAACACAAGCATCCCGTTTTTCAAGCGTCCCAGCCGTCACCCAGACCCTCTGTCCCATGGCTTTCGCCATCTGAATGGCGGCAACGCCAATGCCACTCGCACCCGCGTGCACCAGCAAGGTTTCCACGCCATCACGTCCCAAATGCGCCCGTTCAAATACATTGAACCAGACAGTAAAAAATGTTTCAGGCAAGCTGGCGGCTTCAACCGCGCTCCACCCCCGTGGTACAGGTAAGCATTGGGCACGCTCAACCACCGCATATTCAGCATAGCCACCGCCATGGGTCAAAGCGCACACGCAATCCCCCAATGCGAAGCCATCACCCAAATCACCGCCCACCACCTCACCAGCCACCTCAAGCCCCAAAATAGGTGAAGCATCAGCTGGCGGCGCATACAGACCGCTGCGCTGCAGTACATCCGGGCGATTCACACCTGCTGCCTGCACTTTGATCAAAAGCTGCCCCGCACCTGCATGTGGGCGCATCACTTCCGCTATGCGCATCACCGATGCATCGCCCACACCATCACACACCACCGCCCGCATCGTGCTGCGATTACTGTTCACTGAATCCTCCTGATTTGCTCATCCTGTAGGCGCCCCAAAAAAACCATCGCCACCGACGCCCCAATGAGTGCAAAAAACATGTCCGATTGCGTATCCCACACATCACCTTGCGTGCCCAAAAAATCACCGGCACCCTGACCCAACGCCAAAGCCGCCCACCACTCAACAAGCTCGTACAACGCACTGACAGTCATCGCCACGCACAAAGCCAGCACGCCCGCAACACCCGAGCGCACCAGCCAACGGTGGCGAATCAAGACCTCACGAGCAGCCAGTGCAGGCACAAACCCTTGCATGAAATGGCCAATCTTGTCATAAGGGTTGCGGCTCAAGTGAAGCACATCTTGCATCCAGAAACCAAAAGGGACGCGTGCATACGTGTATGCGCCACCGACAATCAACACCAGCGCATGAAGCGCAATCAACCCCATTAACAGCGGCGTCAACGGAAAATGTTTGCGCGAACACCACAACACAGGCACAACCAACAACACTGGCGCCACCTCCATCCACCAGGTATTGCGTTCGTACGGTGCAATGCCTGAAAGTAACAAGGCCAGCCCCACCACAACCCACGCACCAGTCACTAACAACGCGGTCATCACATTCCTTTACACTCAAAAAAACAACCCCGCATCACAACGGCGGGGTTTGCTCGGGCTTTATTTTGGCAGCAAAGTAATCTCTAGATGATCTTTAGCCACTTCGACCTTTTCAGGCAACCATGTTTTACCAGCAAAACGCAATTTATCGGGTTCAATCTTGTAAATGGGCACATCCGTACCAAATTTTTTGCCCACCATGCGCTGCGCCTGATTTTTAACCACCCCATCGAGCATATCGGGTAGATTTGCCACATCAAACTTATCCACTTTCATATCGCGCAACACCACTGCGCCCTGCGACTCATCGTATGCAGGGATGCCTGACACACTCATCGTTCCATCAAGCTTCACGCCCAAAAAACCTGTTTCGACAAACGCATCAAAATCCGCGCCTATCCGCTGGCTGTCAGGCAACAACTTCAATGTAGGAGCCGCCATGGTCACATTACTCTCATGCAACTTGGCCGCCATGGTCGTCCAGTTTTTATCCACCAATTTTTGCAGCTGCGTTTGACTGACCGTGAATGAATGTTGGCTGTTCAAAGCTTGACAGCCCACCAACGTCAACCCCGCCAGCACCGCAATCGCCACACACCACTTAATGAGCTTTGCCATTTCAAAAACCTTTTTAATCACAGACTCACCTCGTTGGGTGCTGTTTCACGTTCCAATCGCGCCAAAAAAACCATTGCGTGCTCACGTGTTTCACCGCACATCTCTGATGATGGCTGCAAACCACCACACACTTTAGGGCGACGCACATCCCCAAATAAGCGACACAAATCATGTTCATCCAATTGCACACAACGAACGCCCGCGAGCTTGCCGCTGGGCATCCCAACGATGGGAGAGCTGATCGATGGCGCGATGCAACATGCCGCGCACCCCAAGCGACACGCAAGTGTCATGGCTTAATCTTCAAACACGTGCGCAGGCACGGGTAAATTCAGCTTATTCAATTCGCACACCCGAATCAAACCATCCAACCCCGCCGCAATCGTTTGCTGACGAATCGATGCGCGATCACCTTCAAAATGATGCGTCACCGCCCGCACAAACGTCGTACCCACACCATCCCGCCAACCCCAAGCGATGCACACCGTGCCCACAGGCTTTTCTGCGGTCGCCCCCCCTGGCCCGGCAATGCCGCTGACAGCAATGCTACAATTCACGCCCAGTGTGCGCAAAGCACCACCCGCCATTTGCGCCACAACAGCCTCACTGACGGCGCCATACTTCGCCAAATCATCGGTGCGCACATTCAACACATCTTGCTTCACCGCATTGCTGTACGCCACGATGCCACCCGTAAACCAGCTGCTCGCCCCTGCAAGCTCGGTCAACGTGTGCGCAATGCCGCCACCCGTGCACGACTCCGCCGTACCCATGTGCCAACCTTGTTGATTCAAACGATCCGCCAACGTCATCACGCGCGCAATCATGTCTGGGGCTAAATTTAAACTCATGACATCATCCAAAAAAAGACCTGCTTCCCCACCGAAAACACCAACAACGCATAAAACGCCGCCATCACATCATCCAACATCACACCCAAACCATTCGTCCACTGCGCATCCACCAAACGAATCGGATACGGCTTCCAAATGTCAAACAAACGAAATAAAGCAAATGCAATCGCCTGCTGCCACAGCGGTGCCGGCATGACAAACAACATCACCAACCAAATTGCCCACATTTCATCAAACACAATCGACGAGTCATCATGCACCCCCAATTGTTTGCCCGTTACATGGCACGCCCACACCCCAATGGGAAAACTCACCGCCAACACCAACGGCCACGCCCATGCATACGCACCCAGCGATTGATTGAGAAAAACAAACACCAACCAGCCCACCAACGTACCCCATGTTCCAGACGCAGGATGCAACAAGCCAGAACCCATGCCCTGCGCAATGATATGGGCGGGATGCACCAGCATCCATTGAAAACGTGTTTGCACTTTTAAATCCTTTTCACAATCATTAAAACGTCGTTTTATGAACAACAAAACAACCATTCCATCCGAACCACCCAAAACCACTTCAAACGGGCAGCAAAACCCTAAGAAAAATGATTATACCCGCGCCACCCATTCATGTGTACCAAGCCTTCAGGTGATTTTTCACTGCGCCAGACCACTTTCGGCGCGTCCCCTTCGCGTTCAAGCACCCGCCCGATTCGAGTCAAAGGCACCCCCAGAGTGGCGGATAAAGCCACCAGCACATCACGCTGTGCCATCGGTGCGGTAAAACACAACTCATAATCATCGCCACCCGTCAGCGCATCGCGCCAAGCATGCCACGCGGGGCATTGTTGCTCAAGATTAAGATTTTTCAATGGAGATGACAACGGCAACGCATCGCAATCAATCTCCACATCGACATTCGATGCCCGCAACACATGGCGCACATCACCCGCCAAGCCATCCGACAAATCCAACATGCTGCTCGCCACCCCACGCAACGCCACGCCCAAAGCCACTCGCGGTGCGGGGCACTCCAAGCGCGGGCGCAATGCCGCCAAAGCCAGCGCCTCCGCCGCACTCAAAACATCACCAGACCGCTCGCGCAACAACAACGCCAATGCACACGCCGCATCACCCAGCGTCCCAGACACCCAAACATCATCGCCCACTCGCGCACCATCACGCCGAATCGCTGCATCCACAGGGACTTGGCCAAACGCCGTGATGTTGATCACCAACCCATTGTGTTCAAGTGCCGCCATGCTTTTCGTCGTATCACCGCCAATTAAATCACAATTGAACTGACGCGCCAAATCCAACAAGCCACCACTGAAATCAGCCAACCACACTTCACTCACGGCAGGCAAAGCCAATGACAACGTAAACCCCAGCGGCTCGGCCCCCATCGCCGCCAAATCCGACAAATTCACCGCCAACGCTTTATGCCCCAAAGTGCGCGCATCCACATCCCAGAAAAAATGCCGTCCCGCCACCAACATGTCGCTGGTCACGGCACATTGATGCCCTTGAGCCACGCGAAACAAGGCGCAATCATCACCCACACCAAGGTCGGCTCGCGGTGTGGGGAAGGTGAAATAAGACTGGATGATTTGAAATTCGTGCATTTTTGGATTATACACAAGAAAAATGATGCATTTTCCACCTAAATCCCTGCTGATGATCTGGAAAACAACGACAGCTTCGGCCCGTTCAACTTCTTTTTTGGCGACAAGCCCAGACACAAGCGATTGATGCAAAAAAACCTCAGCATTCACGGTAAAAACCAAGAGATGTTGAGGTTGATGCAATTTATTGCATTTGCTGCTGCATTGCTATTGTATTTGCATTTTTACGATGCAGCGCCCACTTCCTCGGCGCGCAAACCACCCGCCAGCTTATCCAGCACGCCATTCACGTACTTAAATCCATCCGTACCGCCAAAGCTCTTGGTGATTTCGACGGCTTCGTTGATGACGACTTTGTAAGGCACGGACAATTCATTTTTCAACTCATACGCCGCGACCAGCAAAACACCGTGCTCAACAGGTGAAAGTTCGACCAAAGGACGATCAATGAATGGGGTGATCGCTTCACGAAGTTCATCCACTTGATCAACCACGCCACCAAACATTTGTTTGTAATAGGCTTCATCGGCCTTGTGGAAATCGGGGGTTTCGCGGATGAACAAGTCCGCAGCACTGCGACTGGCTTCGCCCGTCACAATCCACTGATAGAGGCCTTGCACGACGAGTTCACGTGAACGACGGCGGGCGCTTTTGCTGTTGGTTTCTTTAGCCATTATGCTTCTTCTTCATCTGAGGTAAATCCAATAAACTCATCGAGGCCTTCGTACAGGCAAGCCATTTCGATGGCGACGCGGGCGGCGTCTGTGCCTTTTTCAACCACGCGGGCAAAAGCCTGCTCGTCATTTTCAACGGTCAAAATCGCGTTGGCAATCGGCATATTGTGGTCGAGGCCGACTTTGGTGATGCCTGCACCCGACTCATTCGACACGAGGTCAAAGTGATAGGTTTCGCCACGAACGACCGCACCGAGGGCGATCAAGGCATCGAATTCTTCCGATTGGCACAGCATTTGCAAAGCCAAAGGCACTTCGAGTGCACCGGGCACCGTGATGTACAAGATGTCTTCTTCGGTCAAACCTTGTGCCAGCAGTTCGGTCACACAAGCATTGAGCAAAGCATTGCAGATGTCTTCGTTGAAACGGGCTTGGACGATGCCAATGCGCAGGCCTTTGCCTGTGATTTCGGGTTTGAATTGTTCAATCATGGTGCTGCTCCTAAAGGTGACGCATTAAATGTGATGCACTGAATGGGTGCATTAAACGGATGTAAATCCAACCACTTCAAGGTCAAATCCACTCATGGATGGCATTTTACGCGGGCTCCCCAACAATGTCATCTTGCGCACGCCCAAATCTTTTAAAATCTGCGCGCCGATGCCATACAAGCGCAATTCGGTGGGTTGTTTTTGCACCGTGCTGAGCCCTGTGCTTTTGGCATTGAGCCGCTCAAATTGTTCAACCAGTCGCACCGATGATTCCTGGCAATTGAGCAATACCACCACACCCACGCCTTTGGCAGCAATGTGTTTCAGTGCATCATCAACCGATACAGAATGCGTGGTGTGACCGACATCAAGCACATCCAACACCGACAGCGGTTCGTGCACGCGCACGGGAATGGTCTCCATTGTGTGGACATCGCCCATGGCCAAGGCAAGGTGCACTTGCGTGCTGCATTGCTCTTTGTACAACACCGCTTTGAATTCACCGTGTGCGGTCTGCATGGTGTGCTCGCCAACGCGTTCAATCAATTTCTCACGCGCACTGCGGTATTCAATGAGGTCGGCAATGGTGCCAATTTTCAGGCCATGCTGCTCAGCAAACACCAACAAGTCAGGCAAACGCGCCATTTCCCCATCGTCATTCATGATTTCACAAATCACCGCGGCAGGCGTTAAGCCCGCCAAGCGCGACAAGTCGCAACCTGCTTCGGTGTGTCCAGCGCGCACCAGAACACCACCATCGCGGGCACGCAGGGGGAAAATATGACCCGGCTGAACGATGTCGGCGGCACTGTATTGCTCGCCTGCGGCGATCTCAATGGTCTTGGCTCGATCTGCGGCAGAAATACCTGTGGTCACGCCTTCTTTGGCTTCGATCGAAACGGTAAAATTTGTGCCGTACTGTGTGCCATTTTCACCACCTCCGACCATCATCGGTAGGTTCAGTGCATCACAACGCGCTTCAGTGAGTGTCAAGCAAATCAAGCCGCGGCCGTATTTGGCCATGAAATTGATCGCCTGAGGTGTCACAAAGTCGGTGGCCAGCACCAAGTCACCTTCGTTTTCGCGGTCTTCTTCATCGACCAAAATCACCATGCGCCCTGCTTGCAGTTCGGCAATGATTTCAGCGGTCGATGCCATCGTGGTTGTACTCATATCGCTTTGCAGCCCAATAAATTTTAAAGTGCCATTGTACGCGATTTAGATCGAATGGATTTTGCAAAAAACACGCTCACTTCAACAGGCCTTGACCGATTTGGATATCAATCTCGAGACCGATCTCGCGTTATCGATCTCAGCATTGAATGCAAAAGAAAACAACACCTCAGCAGCACAATGACGCCTCACTTTCACGAACACGGCTTCGCATGTCGCCATTACTTGCGCACACCAATGGCCGACCACTCGCCCACACCATCCGCGGTATCGATGAAGCTCACGTCAAACTCGTGTTTTAAATCGGGGTGATTGAAATTCAGCATCACCCAATTATGGGCAAAAGGCGCATCATCACTGAATGCCGTTTCACCTTGAATCATGATTTTTTGCTGGTTGGTTTCTGAATCTGAGCGATACCACACTTTGCTGCCTTTTTTCAGGTGCAAAGTCAACGTGCCCGTGGCTGCGTCTTTTTTCTCAGCATCGTAGGATCCTGTGACAACGAGATTTGGCAAAAACTGCTCACCTGTGAACAGTGAATAAGAATCCTTGCCCATCCAATCGCTGCCAACGACCGTCCGCTGCTTCACAACCTGGTGGCGCAACGGCATGGCGCTGGCCTGATCCAACACGGTGTAGGGCAACATTGTGCTTGGGCTGCCATTACCTGCATGACTTGTATTGACATTGCTGGCAACATCATTGGTGTTGGCAACAACAGGTGCAGGGCTTGGCACAGGCGCTTGCGCCCAATTCGGGCCAATTATGGTTTCACAATCGGGATTTAAACCTCGGAAAATCAAACCTTTACCCACATGATCCGCCATCAAATACACCACGAAACCCGACTGTCCAGATTGACTGTTGACTTTCGCCGTCACGTCAGGGCGCGGCTGTCCAGTCAAGCCGTAACCCACCACACGGCGTTGTTCATCCAGAACATGAATGACTGCGGGCGCCTCTTTGCTCGGCAGCTGAAACGCCCAGCCCATGATGCGCACATACGCCTGTTGGCTGCCTTCTTGTGGCAATACAGCACTCATGTTGTCGAACGCCAGCTGGCATTGATTCATCGACATTTTGGGTGCATCCAATTGCCCCAGCAAGGCTTCTGCACCACGGATGCCTTCATTGGCAAACACAGAACGTTGATGCTCTACGGCCACTTTGGCAATCTGAACAATTCGATCATCGGCGAACAATGGACGGATTGCCTCGGCATCACGGATGTTCAACGCCAAAGCCAACGCCCCTCTTTTTTGCTGAAAAAGATGCTCGCTGCGCCCTTCAAGGGCTCGCAATTGAATCGGCAGCAACGCCAACACCAACACCAGCAAAGGCAGGCAAACACGCAAAGGATGGGCTTTAAACACACGGCTCAATGTGGGCACATACAGCACCAGCAGTGCCACCCAAGCCATCAACACAGCCGTTTGATGGTGGCTTGCGACCGCTTGTCCCCCATTAAGCGATTCAGGCTTCACGGCCATACCCAACACTGAACTCACAACATACAAGACATACACCCACAACGCCGCGTACAACGACGCATGACGTATGCCCAAATTGCGCACACAACGAAACATGGCCATCAATGCCAGCACCACAAAGACGGCACCACCCGCAAAAGCCAGCCACAAACTGGTTGCCACACCCACCCAAGGCAAGCCCATGTAAAAAAACAACCCGCCCATGCATGTCAACAGATATTGGACAACCGCCAGAGGCATCGCACCCACCAACTGCACCAGCGGCACACGATCGACTGGACTGACATAGCCATAACAATAACCAGCCGCACACAACACCGCCAACACAACCAGGACAGCAGATTTTACGCCCCCCATGCGCATCCATAAGCTGTACAGCACCATCAATGGCAAAACAAACACCCCATTAACCATGCTGCCCGCCGCCCCAATGCCACACAGCACGGCCCACAGAAAATAACGGCCACTTCGGTTTTCAACAGCAATGGAACGGTGCATGAAATAAAATGCAGCCAGTGACAACAACTGAACCAAAAAGAACTGCGACTGAAACCCCCATGTCAAATTTTCTTCTTGAGACCACGCGAACACGCTTGCCACACACACACCAAACAACACCCAACGCAATTCACGCTCATGCCTGTCACCCAACAAGCCCCTCAAAAAAAGATAAAACAGCGTCGCCGCACAGCACACCAAAGCATAATTCACCGCCAATAAAAACCAGCTTTGCCCACCAAACACTGCAATGTCTAACCAAAACAACATCCGCGACAACACAATGCGGTGCCCATTGTGTTGCGCCCACCATACCCCAAGGTCACCATGGCGAACCGCGTCATAAAAACCCAAATAGCCCGTCCACATGTCTGAGTACGGCACAGGCGTGTGCGCTTTAAAAGCCCCCACCACCGCCAGCTCGACGTACATCAACGCGATTAAACCAAAAATCACGGCCCATTTATGCTGTTTAATCCAATTCATAATTTCAATTTCTTAACAATGTCTTAACAATGGAGGTTGGGTTGGGAGGTGTGGAGGGGCAAGATGACCGCCCAAACCACGGAGAATAATGCATCTGACTTTCTGTTTTTCTGTGTTTGAAGGGCACAACATACCATGTCAAAAAGCAGTGGGTGCTGCAAGCAGCTCACGACACCGATTCGCATCAAAGCACCGTTTAAATCAATTTAAAAAAGAAAGCATGTTCACAACGTAAGCATGATCAATCAGTGTGGTCAGATCGCATCAAAACATGCCCAAAAAAAACCATTCACTGGCATGGCCCCTTATGATTTTTGCTCTGGGTAGTTTGACATCAAACTGTCCATCAATGCATGCAAAGTGGTGCGCACTTGGGCTTCAGTGCCGCCCATCAACACAGCATCATCCAATGCGTCTTGTGCCAATTCGCGTAATTCATCAAGGTTTTCGTTCAGCACTTTGATTTTCTCAACACAGGCCAAAGGAGAGCCATCGGGCTTGTGCCAAATCGGTGGTTTAAATGGTGTCATGGGGTCGCAATACAGATGGGATACGTAGAAAGACGTAAAGCCATGATTTTATCATGGCTTTACGTCTTTGCTGATGACTAGATGGTGCAGATTAGTGCAGATTGATGCAAAACATGTTACTTTCGACGGTACAACAAAGCATCCAAAGACAACTTTCCTGCCCCAAAAACAACAACAGCCATCAATAAAATCGCCCAATATTTGTGATCATTGATCGCGGCTGGGCATTCAAACTCGAACAACTGCGGGTATGAAATCACCGCCATGGCGTTGACGGTAAGCAAGCCCAAGGCCGCCCAACGGCCAAACAAACCCACAATCAATAAAAACGAAAACAACAACTCACCCACCGTGCCCATCCATGCCGCCACAATTGGCGACAAGACAGGCACTTGATACTCGCTGCTGAACAGCTCAACCGTTTGTGGCCAATCTTCAATTTTAACCAAACCCGACTTCAAGAATTGCCAAGCCACAAACACCCGCACAGCCAATAAAAACACACTGCTAAAGTATTGCTCAAAGGCATTTTGCTGCCCACTCCACAGCGCATAACGCCACACCGAATTATTTTTCATTGAATTGTTTCTCATTGTGTTCTTCTTTTCCATTTCACACCACATCATCACCCATGCACCACACCCCCGCAGTCAAACAACGCGGCAAGAATGCAACAAAATCCACACTCAAACAAGCCTCATCCAAGCGTTCAAAGGCAGCCTCAAAAGTCACACCATCGCGCAACAATTCCAGAAAATAACACTCCGATTCACTCAACACTTCAACCTGCACGCGCCATTGTGGGCGAGACACCAGCACACATTCATGCTGTCGAATGTGTTGAGCGGACACCCCCGTCACATCGCCACCCTCTTGATGCGCCAACCAAATCATCCCCGCCGCATACGGCATGCGCAGCACCGCCGCACTGGGGGCAAACTTCACTGTCGCAGCCATCCAGTCATCCACACCACGCGCCATTAAATCCACAACGGTCAACGGCACATGGTTGGCTGCATCATGCGATCGGTGCAACTGCCATTCCAATTCAGCCACTGCGGGGAAGTAAGGGTAATCCGCAAGCGGCGCGTAGGTTTTTAAAAAGTCATGCAGCTGTCCACCCAGTTGATTTAAATCACCACTGGTCGACGGGTGCACACGCACATAATCACGCACCAACAGTTTGAAACCATCGATGCCAATCAATTGCGCCAGCACCGGATACGTTGTTGCCATTGCATGACGCCATGCGACAGCCATGTTGTTGCGATACACATCCATGCCCGCTTGAGCCGCCAATGGCCCAGACGACAGCGCATCCATCAAGCCATGCGACAAGTCAGCCCCCAGACGATCACGCGCGCCCTCAGCAAAAGCCTGCTGTTGTGATGTCAAAACCATCATGCGCCCTCCAATATTCGGCAATAAGGCGCTGCTTTATGGGCTGCAATCTCCGCCTCTGCCAGCAAAACCGAGAGCGCCGGCACATCGGTGTCCCACTCAATCAATGTGGGCACAGCACCTGTGTGCCTTAAAGCACATTGATACAAGTCCCATACGGCATCCGCCACATGGTCGCCGTGGTGGTCAATCACCACCCCGTCGGCTACACAATGCCCAGCCAGATGGATTTCACCGACTACGGCTGCATTGACTTGCGCAATCGCCTGTGCCGCAGAATGGCCATGATTGAGCTGATTGACATACAGATTATTCACATCAAGCAACACCCCACAGCCTGTGCGCGCAACCAGTTCATTCAAAAACTCAACCTCCGACATTGTGCTGTGTTTGAATTGCACATAGGCGCTCAAATTTTCAATCAAAATGCTTCGATCCAAAGCATCTTGCACCATGTCCACATGCCTCACCACCACATTCAAAGCCTCTTCGGTATAAGGCAGAGGCAACAGGTCATTCAACGCCTGCCCTTGGATGGCGCCCCAGCACAAATGCTCAGACACCAGAAAAGGCTGTATGCGATTCACCAATGCTTTGATGCGCATCACATGAGCCATGGAAAAGCCTTTGGCAGAGCCCAACCCCATGCCAACCCCATGCAAACTGATCGGATACTCTTGTGCCAATGTGGTCAACACATGCACATCCCACCCCCCATCACCCAAATAATTCTCTGAATGCACCTCAAGCCAATCGACTTTGGGCTTATGATCCAGAAAATCACGGTAATGTCGGGCACGCAAACCAATACCGATGCCAATGCCATCAATGGCCATAAACCGTCTCCCACTGAAAAAGCCGAGCCATTCACGCGCTCGGCTCAAAAAAACATGAAAACTTAACCAGATTTACATGGTGGGCTTCATGCTGTGCATGGTGTGCACCGTCTTTTTATGGGGCTGGCTCATCCGGTGAGGGCGTTGTGCGCTGCGTTTTCCCATGCTGGGTGCCGCCGCCATTTTGGTTGCCATCATGGGCGCCTCAGTCATGGTGTGAGGCTGAGCTTTCATGCCATCACCCATCATGTTGCCCTTATCACCCATCATGGTACCGTTTGCTGCACTCATGGTGTGACCGCCCATGCGATGGCACGTTCCTTTGGCCACGCTTTTCCAATCGGCGGGATCATGGTCTTTGGTCGCCATGCCGGCACAGCCGTGACTGCCTGTGCTGCTTGCACAATCGTTTTTCCCTGCGGTGGCAATGCCAAAACATTTCTCTGTGTCACCCTCCATTGGGGCGGCTTGGGCTGTGCCTGCCAGCAACAAGCTGGTCAAAGCGGCAGCCATCATAAGACTGTGTTTGTTGTTCATAATTGACTCCTAATGACACGTTCAGTTGCCCGTGCACATGGTGCACACAGGCGCATGGGTGTTCGCGCCTGTTAAATGAGAATATAGGGCATTCGGAAAACAGCGACAGTCAGTTTCTACCTCAGTAAAAACCCACCGATCCACTTTCACCCGCTCCACCTTCACCTGTTTGCGTGAAAATTAAACCTTGAAAATATCGTTCCCTTGAGCGCACTCAACGTCGACGACAACAAGCAAGCTTCACATGGTTTTGCCACCCAAGCTGCTGCATGTGCCTTTTTCAACATACTTCCATTCAGCAGGGTCGTTGTCACGTGTTGATTGGCCAGCACACGAATGTGCACCAGTTTTGCTCGCACAATCATTTTTACCTGCTGCGGCGATGCCAAAGCATTTTTCATTGTTGGCAGCATGCGCTGTGCCAGTCATGCCAAGGGTCAACAAGCCCGCCAAGGCTGTGGCCATCATTTGTTTATGTGCATTCATTTCGAATCTCCAAAGGGTATGTCGGTGTTAAGGGTTGTCATACAGTAAGGGTTGCTCATGCCGTTCGGCTTGAGCCAAGTGGTGGGTGAATGACGGAGTGCCAACCCATGGTTCGCACACACGATCACTCAGCACCTTCAGGATCATTCGAATCGAGACTTTAACGCCTTCAATCAATGTGCTCACGCCACGCTTCAACACCTCGTTTAAGTGCGGCCATTTGCTGATTAAAGTCTCGACAGCGATCACACAAGAGCAAATGGAACCGCAACGCCAATCGTGTCGTCATGGGCAATTGTTCATCTTGTAAACGAATCATCCACATCGCAGCATCTTTGCATTGAATCCACATCAGGGCTTCCTTTCACTTTTCATTCGGTGCGCCGCTCAAATCATCCTGCATTCATTAGACGACTGAGCACTGAGATTCCTTACACATGGAACCTTTTATTTAAAAAAATAAAAACCTACTTTGGGGAGACAAATGTGTGATGCAGCTCGGGACATTGCCTGTGCATTCACAGAACAATGAAGTTCAAAATAAACAGGTCTGCGAAACCACGCTCAACCCCGTCTTCGCCCGCTTGAGTGATTTGAAATCAGGGCGTGTGTGTTTTCGAACGGGCATCTACTGCTGTGTGCAACCAATTCCGCTCAAGGCATAACTTCAAAGCCATGCGCGCACGGTACAGCAACACCCACAAATGATTGGCGGCGATGTTCAACTCTGTTTTTATTTCCTCTGTGGTCATCTCAAGCACTTGGCTCATCATGAACACTTGCCCTGTTTGTGCAGGCAGTTGAGCCATGCACGCATCGAGCACCTGAATGAACTGCTGATCGCTGACCAAAGCTTCTGGCGTGCGCCAATGCACTCGTTCCTCATCGGTTTGCCATTTGCCCGCCTCCGTGAACAGGCCATCAAAATCATCCAAACGATCCTCACCTTGCATCAACGGCGCAACCCATTTTTTATCGGCTCGCCATGCATCACGCAAACGATTTTTTAGAATACTGGTCAGCCATGTGCGCAGGCTTGAACGCCCACCAAACTGTGAGAATTTCTCATGTGCCGCCAACAATGTGTCTTGCACGACGTCTTGTGCCAGCGCATCGTTTGGCGTCAGCCGTCGAGCCACTTTAAGTAAATAGGTGTGATGTACGGCAAGGCTTTGCCAAATCGAATCAGCGGTCATCATTTAACCTTCACAATTAAAAGCATGGACAACTGGGGGGGGCTGGCGTCTGAGGAACGCTCATGGCCTTTTTTATTTAGAACCCAAGGTTAAACCATCGGCCTGCATGACTTTGAGTTTTTTCTCACCCACGCCTTTGATCCGCGCAGAAAAATCATCCCAGTTTTTAAATGCGCCATTGTTCGTTCGCTCAACAATGATGCGCTCAGCCAATTTAGGCCCAATGCCCCGTGTCGCTTCAAGCTGGAAATGTGACGCCACATTGACATCGGCCGCGTTTATAGAGCCACTCAACGCAAAGCCAAACACAACAACAGCCATACGAGTCAAATGCTGTAGAACAGCACGAATTGGATTGAAACTGAACATGTTTATGTCTCCCGTCGATCTACTCAACAATCCATTCAATA
>ERZ724525.90-NODE-90-length-44275-cov-8.262822_pt1 | contig 44275 bp, 35 predicted proteins | sample MGYA00376058_ERZ724525 | MGnify/ENA primary metagenome ERZ724525 (study PRJEB28724, sample SAMN07190888) | wastewater metagenome | isolation source: influent of sewage treatment plant in Hong Hong | place: USA: Christiansburg, Virginia | collected 2016-03-01 ... | reverse complement strand
ACTTGGCCTTTTTCAATCTACGAAAATTGCTATTCGTACTTTAATTAACGGAATATAAAAACACCTTCGCTCTTCCAACCAAGCAAACCTGAAATACATACTCACACTAAAAAAATAATCGAAAATAAAACTTAATGTAGGCTTATGCAAAATACAAGCCTAAAATCTATCTCTCAAGGCTTCAATATTAAGTCCATAAAAATAGATGAGTGTGTTCTAGGAGAAAAAATGGAGATCGGAATCACCAGCATTCAACGTGATCGCAATCCATACATCATTGAATGGATTGCTTTTCACCTGTGTGTCGGCTTTAATCGTCTGTATATTTATGCCCATCAAAGCAATGACGGCATGAGTGAAACCTTGCATCACATCGCCCAGCATTATCCTGTTTATGTGAAAGACACCGATGCTTCTGTGTCTCAACACGATGCCTACACCGACTCTATCCATCAACATTTACCCGAAGTCGATTGGATGGCTTATATTGACGGCAATGATTTTTTATTTCCCGTGCGACATGCCAACATCAAAGATGCTTTAATGCTTTAATGCTTTATAACGATAAAAAACTGTCTGCACTTGCTGTTTATTGGACGTGTTACGGCGGCAGTGGCCACCTCAAGGCACCTGATGGCTTGCTATTAGAGGCATATACACGCCACAGTCACCCTCATTTTCACACCAATCGTCAGATCAAGTCGATTGTGCAGGGTCGACAAAACGGGAATGTGCAAAACATCAATGCACATTATTTTTCCACTGACGATGGGACTTGCGATGAGAGTATGCGACCACTAACCCTTCATGGGTTGGTAGATGGCGAACTGCCCTCGCAGGACGTGTTCCGCATCAACCATTACATCGCTCAAGGGGCACCTTATCTTGCACATCCATCAACCAAAAAGCCTTTGAATCTATCGCCCACCACCGCTTATTCGCTCGAAGAGTTGGACAGCCATGATCAAAATGAACACGATGATGGCATTCGTTATAAATTTTTAAATCAATTGACACTCAAAATTGAAGAAATTAACGCACGCATCGGTGTCATGCAACCAGCCCTTTAGTCCGCTGCATCACGGGTTGTAATGCTCATTGAAAATAAAGTCCTGCACATCGACAGGATCAACAGTGTCAATGTGAATGCGGTGTAACCCTTCGTGCTCTAAGCGGGCATCATTGATGAGTGCACGTGTGAAATGCTCAGCATAATGAGCATCATAACTGGCACGCGCTTTCAGTCGATGCGCTTTGAGCACATCCACATGGTTCAATTGCCGCAAACCATCAAACAATTCATCTGGGTGTTTCCAGCGCACCGCTTCTGGGTACATGGCAAAATCACCGCCCAAAATAAACCGAAATGGTCCCATGCCCAAATGCGACAACACAGGTGTGCCGCTGCCCATGGCTTCAATCGAAGCTTTATTACCGCCCGTCGGAAACGATGGCATGTAAACGTCAACACCATAATCGCTCATGGCTTGCCACACCGATTTCACCACGGGCACATAAATGAAGCGCTCACGTGGAACGCCGTTGTGGTCCAAATGCTGGTCAATTTCCGCCCTCACTTCAGCCGTCAGCTCTCCAATGTGCACATGAAAGCCATCCGTGGTGCGGATGATGTGTGGAATGAGTTCAATGTACTTGTACGGATACGGTGAGGTGAATTTGTGATACGCGCCCGATGTCGCTGTGGTCAAACGCCCATTTTTATAAAAACTGTCTTCTGCGCGGATGCCCATGTCGGTAGCAGACAATGGCCAATACACTTGATTCGGCACTTTGAGCTTGTCTCGGCACAAACACAAGCCCGCCGCATGAAAATCAATGTGATTTAAATGCTCGGCCTGTACGCCCAACGAAAACTTATAATCGGCGTGATGTAAAAAGTAAGCGGTGCCAGGCGGCGCAACAACGCTGGCGGCAACGGCCACGCTGTCATAATAATGGTTGAACAAAAAGGTTTTCGCTGGATTCAATTCCACTATTTTCGTTTGCAACCATTGCAGTTTTTCGGTCAAATTGCCTGTGACACTGATGTCCGCCTGCGCACCTAAGTTTTTCACCTCTTCGACATACAATTGATCGCGGTGCACCACGGGATCGCCATTGGCGATGTTGGTCAACACGACCACGCATGGTCGACCTTGAGCCAGCTTGATGTAATCTTCCATGACCTTGGTGTGTCCACCAGCAGGGTACATGTAGGTGGCAATGAACAGCCACGGACGCTGAGATTCTTCTTTTGGTTCGTCTTGTGTTGGAGATCGCACTTCAGACGGTGCTTTCATTGACGTGTGCGCCCATGCCGCTTCACCCACCTTCACACAAATGTCATCCAAAATCACCGATGAGAACACCTTGGATTGCGAGTGTGGGTGGTTCAAAACCAACTCTGTCACCTGAGTGACCTCACCCAAAGGTGTTTCAAAATGTCCAGCCGCAATGTCGTTGAGCTTATGTTTACGAAATGTTTCTAAGTCGATGAAAATCATCGGCGTCTCCAAGACAATTTTTAAATTGATTAAAAAATACGCTGTAAAAGTGCCTGCCAAAAACCATCTGGGACCCACAACAAAAATGCAGTGGCGACAATAAAACGCACCAGCTTACCCAACCCCATCCACAGCAACACGCCACGCCATGGCAATTTCAACCAGCCCGCCATGGCGCACAGCGCATCACCGATCCCCGGCACCCATGACAGCAACAACACGGGCGAGCCCACCTGCTTCAACCATTGCAAGTGCTTGACGGGCTTTTGTTTGGCCAGCGCATTTTTCGCCCCCCAACCCATCCAATAGGTCACCATACCACCCAAGGTATTGCCCAGCGTCGCCACCCCAATGGCCAACCAAAATTGATCTGGATTGAGTTTCACAAAACCAAACAGCACGGGTTCAGTGGCCATCGGCAATAGCGTCGCAGACACAAAGGCCACCACAAAAATCGCGGGCAAACCGACGTCGGGTAAAGCGAAATAAGCAAGTGTGGTGTTCAACCAATCGGGCATGGGCAACTTTCATTAAAAAGGATGTGAATATGCATCCACATGATCATGCTTTTTGACATTATTTGTGCACGATGTCAGACAATTAGACACCGTTCACACAAAATTAAACGCTTCTAAAGTATTGTGGGCTTGCTGTGTCGGGGTGAACCTGTTAACCTTGCACTTTATGCTGGCGTGCAACAATTGACCCTCCCATGCGCCACAACTTCATGAGTGCCATTATGCCGCAAATCGACTATTTAAAGAAAATCTTGACCGCTCGCGTGTACGACGTGACGGACGAAACCCCATTGGAATTCGCCCCACAGCTCTCGAAAAAGATCAACAATCACGTCTTTCTCAAGCGCGAAGACCACCATGAAGTGTTTTCATACAAAATTCGTGGCGCATACAATCGCATGGCACAGCTCACCCCTGCGCAACTCAAACAAGGCGTGATCACCGCTTCAGCAGGCAACCATGCACAAGGCGTGGCATTTTCTGCCGCCAAACTCAAATGCAAAGCCATCATTGTCGTCCCCGAAACCACGCCCGCCATCAAAATTGAAGCCATCAAACGCTTCGGCGGCGAATATGTTGAAGTCGTTCAGCACGGTGGTTCATACACCGATGCCTACGATCATGCACTCAAACTCGAGAAAGAGCACAAACTGACATTCGCCCACCCTTTTGACGACCCCGATGTCATCGCAGGGCAAGGCACGATGGGCATGGAAATTTTGCGCCAACACCCAATGCATTTGGATGCCATTTTTGTACCCATCGGTGGTGGCGGTGCAGTCGCGGGGATTGCCACATACATCAAACTGGTTCGCCCTGACATCAAAATCATCGGCGTGCAAAGCGTGGATTCAGATGCCATGGCGCAATCGATCAAAGCCAATAAACGCGTGACTTTAAAAGACGTCGGCATCTTCGCCGATGGCACCGCGGTCAAACTGGTCGGCAAAGAAACCTTTCGCCTGGCCAAACTGTATGTGGACGACTACATCTGTGTCACCACCGACGACATCAGCACCGCCATTAAAGATGTGTTTCAAGACACCCGCTCCATCCTTGAACCGTCTGGTGCACTCGCCATTGCTGGCATGAAGGCGTATGCGGAACAACATGGCTGGAAAAACAAGCATCTGGTTGCCATTGCCTCGGGTGCAAACACCAATTTTGACCGCTTGCGTTACATCGCCAGCCGTGCCGATGCGGGTCAAGCGCAAGAAGCCTTGTTCGCCATGACCATTCCCGAAGCACGCGGATCGTTTAAACACCTGTGCGACTTGCTGGGCGAACAACGCAGCATCACCGAATTCAACTACCGCATGAATGACCCCGTACACGCTCACTTACTGGTCGGTGTGGCGGTCACAGGACACGGTGACTCGACTAAAATTGCTGAAAAATTCATCAAAAAAGGCATCGCCACCCTCGATTTATCACACAATGAACTGGCCAAACAGCACATTCGCAACATGATTGGTGGCGCATGCACAGGCGCGATCAATGAAATGGTCTTGCGCTTTGAATTCCCCGAGCGTGCAGGTGTGTTGTTGAACTTTTTGACCTCGGTGTCTTTGCACTGGAACATTTCCCTGTTTCAGTACCGCAACCAAGGCGGTGACTTTGGCAGCGTGCTGGTCGGCATTCAAGTGCCGCCGGCAGACCGTGCGCAATTCAAAAAATTCCTACCGACACTCGGCTACCGTTACTGGGATGAAACCGACAACCCGGTGTACACCTTGTTCCTGAAATAAGCGAAGAAAAAAACCATGCAAGTGCTCATCATTCCCGTCACCCCTTTTCAGCAAAATTGTTCGCTCATCGTCTGCAATGCCACAAAAGAAGCTGCAGTCGTTGATCCAGGTGGTGACATCGATAAAATTTTGGCGCAAATCAAACACACGGGTGCCCATGTCTCACAAATCCTATTGACCCACGGCCATCTTGATCATGCGGCTGCGGCACCCGAACTGGCCGCAGCTCTGAACGGTGTACCCATCATCGGCCCACACATTGGTGACAAGTTTTGGTTGGATGGTTTGGACGATCAAGCCCAACGTTTTGGTTTTGGCCATGCCAAAGCATTCACCCCCACACATTGGCTCAGTGACGGCGATACAGTGCAAGTGGGTGATCACATCTTTAACGTGATCCACTGCCCAGGACACACCCCAGGTCATGTGGTGTTTCATTCCAAAGAGGCGCAATTGGCATGGGTGGGGGATGTGTTATTCCAAAACTCCATTGGTCGCACTGATTTTCCACAAGGCAACCATGCCGATTTGATTCGCAGCATCAAAGAAAAATTATTGCCTTTGGGTGATGACATTCAATTTGTACCGGGTCACGGCCCAACCTCGACCTTTGGACAAGAACGTCTGCACAACCCCCATTTGCTTTAATTCATTCAAAAATCATTCCGTATTTTTTACTTGAGCGTAAAATTACACGCTGCACGTAAGCCTGTGGCAAATCATGCCGCTTGGCGCAAAAACCCACATCATTCAAGTTTACTTTTACCCTTTTATTAAAAGGACCCCCATGAAATTCAACTTTCCCGTCATCATTGTCGATAAAGATTACCGCTCGGACAACATCGCGGGTACTGGCATGCGCGCACTGGGTGAAGCCATCGAAGCGCTCGGCACCGAAGTGGTCGCCATGACCCATTCACGCGACTTCATGGGTTTGGCGCAACAATCCGTGCGCGCCAGCGCATTCATTGTATCCATCGATGAGCCTGAAAACGGCGAACAGCATTGCGACGAAATGGCATCACAAACCATCCGCGACTTGCGCAGCTTGGTCACCGAAATTCGTCAACGCAACGCCGATATCCCTATTTTCCTGTATGGTCGCACCCACACCTCGCGCCATTTGCCCATCGACATCACACGTGAAATGCACGGTTTCATTCACATGTTCGAGGACACCAACGAGTTCATGGCGCGCCATATTTTGCGCGAAGCAAAAACCTACCTCGATGATTTGTTTCCCCCCTTTTTTGGGCGTTTGGTCAATTATGCGCAAAACTCATCGTATTCATGGCATGCGCCAGGGCATTCGGGCGGTGTGGCTTTCTTAAAAAGCCCTGTCGGCCAATTGTTCCATCAGTTTTTTGGTGAAAACATGTTGCGTGCAGACGTGTGCAACTCGGTCGAAGAATTGGGTCAGCCCTTGCTGCACACCGGTTCGGTGCGTGAATCCGAAGACAATGCGGCACGAATTTTCAAAGCCGATCACTGCTTTTTCGTCACCAACGGCACATCCACGTCGAACAAAATGGTTTGGCATGCCAATGTGGCACCGAACGACATCGTCATCGTGGATCGAAACTGCCACAAATCCAGCCTGCACGCCATCATCATGACGGGTGCCATTCCTGTGTTTCTCACGCCCACACGAAATAAATTTGGCATCATTGGTCCGATTCCAAAATCTGAATTTTCGATGGCAACCATCCAACGAAAAATCAATGAGCACCCTTTCATTGAAGACAAAACAGCACAACCACGCCTGTTCGTCCTCACCCAATGCACCTACGATGGCGTGATGTACAACGCACAAGCGATCAAAAAAATGCTTGATGGCAAAGTGCAAACCCTGATGTTTGACGAAGCATGGATGCCCCATGCCTACTTTCACACCTTCTACGACAATTATTATTCGATTAACGGTGATTCGGGTCGCACGCAATACTCCACCGTCTTCGCCACCCAATCGACCCACAAACTCCTCGCTGCATTGTCACAAGCATCGCAAATCCTCGTGCAAGATGCCGTTGAACAGCCGCTGGATCGCCACCGTTTCAACGAAGCGTTCCTCATGCACGCCTCCACCAGTCCGCAGTATTCGATCATTGCTTCATGCGATGTCGCCGCGGCCATGATGGAAGGTGAAGGTGGACAAGCTTTGACCAATGACAGCCTGCTTGAAGCGATGGACTTCCGCCACGCCATGCACAAAGCCGATGAAGAATATGCCAACTCATGGTGGTTCAAAGTGTGGGGGCCAGATGCGTTGCCCGAGCACGGCGTTGGAAAACAAGCCGACTGGGCAATCATGCCCAACGACCGTTGGCATGGGTTTTCGGGTGTCGAAAAAGACATGAACATCCTCGACCCGATCAAAACCACCATTCTCATGCCTGGTTTAGACATCGACGGTGATTTTGCAGACATGGGCATTCCCGCCACCTTGGTGGCCAATTACCTTGCAGATTACGGCATCATCATTGAAAAAGTGGGTTTGTACTCGATTTTCCTGATTTTCAACATCGGCATCACCAAAGGCAAGTGGAACACATTGCTGACTGAATTGCAGCAATTCAAAGACATTTACGATGACAACAAACCTTTGGTCAAAATTTTCCCCGAATTCATCAAGGAAAACCCCTGCTACGCTAAACTCGGCATGAAAGATTTGTGCCAACAAATCCACGAAGCCTATAAAGCCCATGACATCGCTCGCATTCAGCATGACATGTACATTGAACCCGTCATCCCCGCCATGCGCCCCGCCGATGCATGGGCAAAAATGGCGCGTCGCCAATACACGCGCGTGAATGTGTTGGATTTGACCACAGAACACATCACAGGTTCACTGGTCACACCGTATCCGCCAGGCATTCCCTTGCTTGTTCCTGGCGAACGTTTCAATCAATTGATCATTGAGTTTTTACATTTCGCGCTTGAATTCAATGGTCAATTCCCAGGTTTCGAGCAGGACGTGCATGGTTTAATCAAAACTGAAGTCGATGGGGTGATGAATTATTTTGTGGATTGTGTTGAGATTTAAACATTCACTTTTCAACTCATGCTTCAATCCACACTTCAACTCACATAAAAAAACACCGCTAATGGATTTAGCGGTGTTTTTTTATTGGGTGCACAAGTCGCGCTTTCACGAACACATCATGTTCAAGCATCATCAAACAAGGTTTCATGATGACGGTCATTGCGGCTGAAGAAGCCTTTTGTTTTTGCTTTGTTTTTATGACGCCTTCTGCCCAACCAACGCAATCCAACCATCATCAGCACGCCACAACGCCATTTTCATGTACGGTGCATAGGCTTCAATGAGTTCCTCGGTTTGACGCTCAAGGATCCCTGACAACACCAGATGCCCGCCTGGGCCCACGCGACTGACCAAAGCAGAAGCCAATAATTTTAACGGATTGGACAAAATATTCGCCACCACCACATCATAAGTGGCCCCATCGACCATGCCATCAGGCAACACAAAAGTCGCTTCAGTCTCGTTTGCAGATGCATTGTCAATCGCGCTTTGCACCGCTTGTGGGTCAATGTCTGTGCCCATCACAGCGCCTGCGCCAAGTTTTTTTGCGGCGATGGCGAGGATGCCGCTGCCACAACCATAATCAAGCACCGTTGAACCTTTGAGTTGTTCAGGCATTTCGGATGCCAGCCATTGCAAACACACACGTGTGGTCGGGTGGCTGCCGGTGCCAAAAGCAAGGCCTGGATCGAGGCGTAAATTGATGCGACCCGCTTCATCTTGTGCATCATGCCATGTCGGCACAATCCACAGGTTGTCGGTGATGCAGATGGGTTCAAATTGGCTTTGCGTCAATCGCACCCAGTCCTGAGCTTCCACGGTGCGCGTTTCAAATGCAGGCACAGGTAAATCCAAAGCATCAAACGCAACATCCAGCATGTGTTCAATGTCTGTTTCGGCTTCCACCAAAACCACCAAACGTGATTGCTGCCACGCGTGCGTGGTGGGCTCCATGCCCGGCTCGCCATACAAAGGCACTTCAGCATCGGTATCGGCATTTTCATCTTCAACTGAAACGGATAATGCACCCGCTTCCATCAACGCATCGGATAAATCTTCAGCATGCGCTTCGTCAATGCTGATTAAAACTTCTGTCCACATAAATATGACCTTTACACAACAGTAAACCAGCCCATTTCAGTTGAACTGAAACGGGCTGGTTTACTGTGTTCGTTTATTTAACAAGCATTTGAATGAATGACTTCTCAAATGCCAAAACCCACATGGAAAAAAGAAAATTCATCCCTATGGGTGTTAAGTTGAGCATTAAGTATTTCGTTTTTCAAGCTTGTGTTCAAGGTAATGAATATTAAACCCACCCTCTTGAAACACTTTGTCTTCCATCATTTCACGATGCAAAGGGATGTTGGTTGAAATGCCTTCGACCACCATTTCCGACAAGGCCGTGCGCATCCGATTGAGTGCTTGTTCACGTGTGTCACCATAAGAAATCAATTTACCAATCATCGAGTCATAATGCGGCGGCACAAAATAGTTCGTATACGCATGCGAATCCACGCGGATGCCCGGCCCGCCTGCAGCATGCCATGTCGTGATGCGGCCTGGACTTGGGGTGAATTTGAATGCATCTTCCGCATTGATGCGGCATTCGAACGAATGACCACGAATGACGATGTCTTTTTGCGTATAACGCAATTTTTCACCTGCGGCGATGCGAATCTGCTCTTGCACAATGTCCACGCCCGTGATCATTTCGGTCACAGGATGCTCAACTTGAACCCGGGTATTCATTTCAATGAAGTAGAATTCACCGTCTTCATACAAAAATTCAAAAGTGCCTGCGCCACGGTAGCCCACCGTTTTACATGCAGCCGCGCAGCGTGCACCGATTTTATCGATGAGTTTACGTGGAATGCCTGGTGCAGGTGCTTCTTCGATGACTTTTTGGTGACGACGTTGTAAAGAACAATCGCGTTCACCCAAATAAATCGCGTTACCATGTGTATCGGCAAGGATTTGAATCTCAACGTGACGTGGGTTGGTCAGGAATTTTTCCATGTAAACTTGCGGGTTACCGAATGCAGCGCCCGCTTCCGTTTTGGTCATGGCGACGGCATTCAACAACGCCGCTTCCGAGTGCACCACACGCATGCCACGGCCACCGCCACCGCCTGCGGCTTTGATGATGACTGGGTATTTGATGTCACGCGCCATGCGGATGATTTCTTTTGGATCATCGCCAAGTGCTTCGGGTGAGCCTGGGACTGTGGGCACACCTGATTTAATCATGGCTTGCTTGGCGGCCACCTTGTCACCCATGATGCGAATCGAATCAGCCGTTGGTCCGATAAAAGCAAAACCAGATTCTTCAACACGTTGCGAGAAATTTGCATTTTCAGATAAGAAGCCATAACCAGGATGAATCGCTTGTGCGTCAGTGACTTCGGCCGCTGCAATGATGGCGGTCATGTTCAGGTAACTTTGCGCAGACTGCGCTGGGCCGATACAAACAGCTTCATCGGCCAGCTTGACGTATTTGGCTTCGCGATCCGCCTCAGAATACACCACGACGGTTTTGATGCCCATTTCGCGGCAGGCGCGCTGGATGCGCAAAGCGATTTCGCCACGATTGGCAATAAGGATTTTTTGAAACATAGTGTGCTCTCTTTTCATGCGCGCCGCGCTGGAGCTTTAATGATGACAACAACGGCGGCGATAAAAGGATGTGAAGTCTGGTGCATTTCTGTTGCATTGATGTGCGCTGTTGGCATGTCACTCAACGCATCGAGTGACATCCAAAGGCATTAACCAATGATGAACAAAGGCTGGCCAAATTCAACAGGTTGTCCGTTTTCAACCAAGATTTTCTTGATGATGCCATCGGCATCCGCTTCGATTTCATTGAGCAATTTCATCGCCTCGATGATGCACACTGTTTCACCTTTTTTAACGCTGCTGCCAATTTCAACAAAGGCGGCAGAGCCTGGTGATGAGGCCGTGTAGAACGTACCCACCATTGGTGATTTAACGGTGTGACCTGTTTCAACAACAGGCGCCGCCTCGGCGACCACAGCCGCTGCGGTGGGTGCAGTGGCCACAGGTGCTGCGGCGTACTGGGGCGCGGCGACCATAACCTGAGCCCCCCCTTTGACGATGCGCACTTTACCTTCGGCTTCGGTGATTTCCAATTCAGAAATGTCAGATTCAGAAACCAAGTCAATCAAGGTTTTAAGTTTACGTAAGTCCATGAAAAATCGCTCCTTGAGGTGTGGCGCGTGTTGAATTATTTGAGGGCACGCCGCCTAAATGATGGCGCAGGAACGCTTGTTCTGTTGCGCTTCTAATGTGTGAGGGATTAATTATATCGCTTATCTTTTATTAAGTGTAGTTTAATTTCGCCGAATATGCGCTAAAAATCAAAATCACATTAATAATAGAACGCGCGTTCGTCACAAAGAAAGGGGGAAATTTTATGCCTTAACAAACATTAATAATCATTAATAATCATACAATTATATTTTCCTTTGGGCTAAAAAATGCAGGGCCGCTTCGTAGCCATACGCCCCCAAACCGCAAATCACGCCAATCGCAATATCCGACAAATACGAGTGGTGTCGAAAGGTTTCTCGTTGATGCACATTGGAAATGTGCACTTCAACAAAAGGCATGGCAATTCCAGCCAAAGCATCCCGTAAAGCCACACTGGTGTGCGTGTAAGCCGCTGGATTGATGATGATTGCATCAAATTGGCCACGCGCACCATGAATCAGATTGACCAATTCACCTTCAACATTGTGTTGCACCGCTTCCAAGTGCACGCCCAATCCATCAGCAACTGTTTTCAGATGGTCATTGATGTCCGTTAAAGTGGTTGAACCGTACACTTCAGGTTCACGCGTGCCGAGTAGATTTAAATTGGGGCCATGAATGACCAAAATGCGCAGTGACATGACAAACCTTTTATGTTGATGTTGCGAACTCAATAAAAAATTAAAATAAATCAATGATTTGCGAAAAATTATTGATTAAACCTGAATTACATTCAATCGATATTTTTAAACAAGCAAAGTCGACACACTCTGTTGTCAAACGCCGTTCAAGCCCAACAAACTGGCACCCACGGCCTCAGCCACTTTGATGCCATCGACACCTGCGGATAAAATGCCTCCCGCATAACCTGCGCCTTCACCCGCAGGGTACAACCCTTTGACGTTTAAACTTTGCATGTCTTCACCGCGCGTGATGCGCAATGGCGATGAAGTGCGTGTTTCGACGCCTGTGAGTACGGCATCGTGTAAAAAATAACCCTTGATTTGTTTATCAAACGCAGGCAAAGCTTCTCGAATCGCAGCAATGGCATAGTCAGGTAAACTGGTGTCTAAACGCCCAAGGGTCACTCCTGGTTTATACGATGGTTGCACTTTACCAAACGCTGTTGAGTTTTGCCCTGCAACGAAATCACCGACCAATTGTGCTGGCGCCGAATAATCGCCACCACCCAATTCAAACGCACGACTTTCCCAAAAACGTTGGAATTCTATGCCCGCCAGAGCCGCATCATTTGGATCGGTTGCCGGATAATCCGATGGGTTGATGCTGACCACAATGCCAGAATTGGCATTGCGTTCATTGCGCGAATATTGACTCATGCCATTGGTGACCACACGATTGGGTTCAGAAGTCGCTGCCACCACCGTACCGCCAGGGCACATGCAGAAGCTGTACACGGCACGTCCATTGCTGGCGTGATGAACCAATTTGTAATCGGCTGCACCTAAAATCGGGTGCCCAGCATATTTGCCAAAACGGGCTTTGTCAATGAGCGATTGAGGATGTTCAATGCGAAAACCAACCGAAAAGGGTTTGGGTTCCATGAACACACGGCGCGCATGCAGCATTTCAAAGGTGTCGCGTGCGCTGTGTCCCAACGCAATGACGACGTGGTTGGATTCAATCACTTCACCATCGGCCAATTGAACACCTTGCACCTGTCCTTGCTCAATCAACACATCGGTCATGCGTGCGCCAAACCTCACTTCTGCACCCAGTTCGATCATTTCTGCACGCATTTTTTCAACCATGCTCACCAAACGAAATGTACCGATGTGTGGTTTGCTGACGTACAAAATTTCTTCGGGTGCGCCTGCTTTCACAAACTCGTGTAACACTTTTCGACCATAAAACTTAGGGTCTTTGATTTGACTGTACAGCTTGCCATCTGAAAAAGTGCCTGCACCACCCTCACCAAATTGAACATTTGACTCTGGGTTCAATATTTTTTTACGCCACAACCCCCACGTGTCTTGTGTTCTTTGACGAACGGCTTGACCGCGCTCAAGGACAATGGGTTTTAAGCCCATTTGTGCCAAAATCAATGCGACAAAGATACCGCAAGGGCCAAAACCGACGACGACGGGGCGTTTATTTTCAAGAATCGGTGTGCTTGCATGACCAATGAAATGGTAGGCCGTATCAGGGGTTGGGCCGATGTTTTTATCGTCAATGAATTGTTTCAAAACGCGTTCAACATCATCGACAACCACATCAACGATGTAACTCAACAAAATAATGGTATTTTTCCCACGTGCATCATAGCTGCGCTTGAATAATGTGTATTCAAGCGCTTGATGTTCATCCATTTTTAACCGTTGCGCGATGGCTTTATGCAAGTCCTCGATGGAATGGTCGATGGGTAAGCGCAATTCTGTGATGCGCACGGATTGTGAATGAGGCATGGTGTTTGTTCAGTGAAACAATAAAGTACGCATTGTACCAGCCCTATAAGGGTTGAAGTGAAGGGTTAAAGCGATCTTTATTTTTTAGCGTTATTAGAATTTAAAGTTGTTCTTTGACTTATATCAATAAAATTTGTTTATTAAAACTGTTTTTATATTCTAAAGTCAAAACTGTGGATAAGCTTAATTAAACCAATTGTTTCAAAATATTAAGTCTCTTTTTGAGTTGTGGGTTGTGTGTTGATAAAAAAATGATTTTTAACAAAAGAAAAAACAGCTTTAAATCTGTTCACGTTTTATCCACAGCTTTTCAAAAGTTATCCACACCTTATGCACTTTTAAGAGGACTTTTATTTTTTCAAATAAAAGTGAGCCTCAACGAAAGTGTCGTTTTTTGGTTATACTTACCGACTTTTTGAGGTCACCATGAATCCAGCTTTTCAAACCATCGGCTTACTTGCTTTAAGTAATGTGTTTATGACATTTGCTTGGTATGGTCACCTTAAAACGTTGTCGGCCAAACCTTGGATTGTTGCGGCTTTAATCAGTTGGGGCATTGCATTGTTTGAATACCTGTTGCAAGTGCCAGCCAATCGCATTGGTTTTGGTTTGTTTTCAGTGGGTGAGTTGAAAATTTTGCAAGAGGTCATTACGTTGACCGTTTTTGTCCCGTTTGCTTTTTTCTATTTAAAAGAACCCCTTAAGCTCGATTATTTGTGGGCAGCTTTGTGTATTTTAGGAGCGGTCTTTTTTATTTTTCGTAGCAAGTTAGGTTGAAAATGCAGAAAAATAGCCACGCATTGGTGTATTTTAAGTTGATTTTAACAACCTTATTTTGGGGCGGCACCTGGGTGGCGGCGCACGTTTTGGTGCAAGAGGTGCCTCCTTTCACTGGGGCTTTTGTTCGCTTTACCATTGCAGTGGCGGCCTTGGCTTGGGTGGTGTGGCGACATGAGGGGGGCTGGCCTCGATTGAACCGATCGAATGCCATGACTTTGTTTTGGCTGGGATTTACTGGGATTTTTTTATACAGCTATTGTTTTTTGACCGGGTTGAAATACATCAGCGCAGGACGTGGGGCGTTGGTGATCGCTTTCAATCCCGTTTTGGTTGCTTTGGTGGCGTGGCTTGGTTATAAGGAGCGAATGACTTGGTTAAAAGGATCGGGTATTGTGCTGGCTTTGATCGGCTGTGTGCTGGTCATCAGCAATGGTCATCCTGAACGCTTGTTGCAAGGTGAAATTGGGTTGGGTGAGTTGCTTATTTTGGGCTGTGTGGTGTCATGGACGGCGTATACGTTCATTGGACGGCAGGCAACGCAAAGCTTATCGCCGCTGGTGACCACTTTTTATGCGAGTGTGGTCGGGATGGTGTTGTTGGGTGTGGCGGCCGTTGGTGAAGCCCCATGGCAATTGATTCCCCATTTCTCCTTGACCGCATGGGGGTGTTTGTTTTATTTGGGAATTTTTGGCACCGCGACAGCCTATACGTGGTTCACGGACAGCGTGAAAGTGATTGGTGCTGCACGCACTGCGCCGTTTATTAATTTAACGCCGTTGTCGGGTGTGCTGTTCAGTGCTTTAATTTTAGGTGAACGCCTACACATCATGGTCTTATTGGGTGGTTTGGTGACGGTCGTGGGGGTGATGATGACGGTGTGGGCTGGGCATGCACGCAGTCAGTCAGGCATAAATGGCGTGAAATAAGACAGTACTTTGTCATGTGGTGTTTCACTTGCTTGTTTAAAAGTACCTTTAAATTTGAACATAAGTGTTCTGGTTGATGTTTTAAAAATAAAAAAAGCAATTCATTTAATGAATTGCTTTTTTTATTGATTAAAGGAGTTTCATGTTTGAATCCAATTTGATGCAGTCTATCCAGACTATTCTGAACTTTTCAATTGACGTCGCGCAATCTCGGTATCTAAACGCGCTTGTTTGCGCAGACCTGCTGCATAAAATCGCCGTTCTTGAGTGGCGTTGTCCAAGCTGAGTTCGGGGACGGTTTGTGCTTTGCCATCTTGCATCGCAACCATGGTGAAGTAGCAACTGTTGGTGTGGCGAACACTGCGTTTTTGAATGTTTTCTGCCACCACTTTAATGCCGATTTCCATTGATGTGCGACCGACATGGTTGACGCTGGCCAAAAAAGTCACCATTTCACCCACATGAATCGGTTGTCGAAACATGACTTGATCGACGGACAAGGTCACCACATAACAACCAGCGTAACGGCTGGCACAGGCATAAGCGACTTGATCAAGCAGTTTCAAAATCACACCGCCGTGCACATTACCTGAAAAATTGGCCATGTCGGGGGTCATTAAAACGGACATGGTCAATTCACGAGGGTCAAATGAGGGCATTAAATGATCGTGTTTGGTTGTGTTCATTGAAAATAGATTCTTATGAAAATACGGAAAGGGACAATCCTTTTTTTCCGTGGTTTAAGTTGGTTTTTTGTTTGAGAGGTTTTTTAGGGCTTGTTAAAAATTAAGTAAACCATGATGGGTGTTTGTACACATTGTTTTACACGTTGCTTTGGTTTAAGCTCCGTTTAAGTGCAGTGTTTATGTTTAAAAAAACAGGCTTCTTTCCTTGGTGTTATGGTTTGGCTATTCCATGCATGAGGTGAACTTAGGGGAAATTTGAATCCGCAACTATACCGACATTTTTTCATCAAGTATGCACCAATCTGATCCAAATTTTGTCAAAAGATGGGAATGGACGAAACGATGTGTTGAGTGCATTTAAAAGAGGGTATTTTTTAGTTCAGAAAGCGCATCAAAGGTATTTATTTTCCGTGTTTCATTGCGGATTGTTTGTGCTTCGTTTTATTTGAATTGGTGTTGGGTGCATAAAAAAAGCAAAAACTGGTTTTTGCTTTTTTTATGATTGCGTTGAGGATTATTCTTCCCCTAAAAATCCGCCGCTTTGATGCATCCATAGCCGCGCATACAATCCATTTTTTGCCAAGAGCTCTGCATGCGAACCTTGTTCGATGATTTTGCCATCGTCGAGCACGATCAGTCGATCCATGGCGGCGATGGTGGAAAGGCGGTGGGCGATGGCGATTACGGTTTTGCCTTCCATCAATTCGTACAGGCTGGCTTGTATGGCCGATTCGACTTCAGAATCGAGCGCGCTGGTGGCTTCATCGAGTAATAAAATGGGGGCGTCTTTCAGCATGACGCGGGCGATGGCGATGCGTTGGCGTTGGCCGCCTGATAATTTCACACCCCGTTCACCGACATGGGCATCAAACCCCATTCGTCCGCGTGCATCGGATAAAAGCTCAATGAATTCAAGTGCTTCAGCTCGTTTGGCGGCGAGGCGCATGTCGGCTTCACTGGCATCTGGCCGTCCGTAGGTCAAATTGTCGCGCACTGAACGGTGCAGCAAAGAGGTGTCTTGTGTGACCATGCCGATTTGTGCGCGCAAAGAGTTTTGCGTGACGTGGCGGATGTCTTGGCTGTCGATGAGGATTTGTCCAGATTGGACGTCATAAAAGCGCAGGAGTAAGTTGACGATGGTGCTTTTGCCCGCCCCTGAACGGCCAACGAGACCGATTTTTTCGCCAGCTTTGATGCTTAAGCTGAGGTTTTCCAGCAGGTTTTTGTTCTCACCATAATGAAAGCTGACGTTTTTAAACTCAACGTGCCCAGTTGTGAGCTGTAATTCTGTGGCGTCATTGGCATCCACAATGGCGTGTGTTTTAGACAAGGTGCTCATGCCATCTTGCACCGTGCCGATGTTTTCTAGCAAGCTGGCCGATTCCCACATGATCCAGTGGGATAAACCATTCAAGCGCAACGCCATTGCAGTGGCGGCGGCGACCGCGCCCACACCAATGTGTGCGCCAGACCACAGCCACAAAGACAATCCGACTGTGCCCGCGATGAGGATCATGTTCAAGGCGTGGTTGGTGGTTTCGAGCTGCGTGACCAAACGCATCTGTTGGTGCACGGTGGTCATGAATTCGCGCATGGCGGATTTGGCATAAGCGGCTTCGCGGCGGCCGTGCGAAAAAAGTTTCACGGTGGCGATGTTGGAGTAGGCATCGGTGACCCGCCCTGTCATGAGTGAGCGTGCATCGGCTTGGGCTTGAGCTGTTTTACCTAAACGTGGAATGAAATAAAACAGTGAACTGAAAAAGGTGACCATCCACAATGCAAACGGCACGATCAACCACGCATCAAAGCTGCCTAAAATGGCTGCGCTGGTGAGCAGATAAATCAGCACGTACACCGCCATGTCACTGACATTCATCACGCTGTCGCGTACCGCCAACGCGGTTTGCATGACTTTGGCCGACACCCTGCCTGCAAACTCATCTTGATAAAAGCCCATGCTTTGATCCAACATCAAGCGGTGAAAATTCCAGCGCAAACGCATCGGAAATGCACCTTGCAATGTTTGCAATTTGATTGTTGATTGCAACAACACAACCAACGGGCTGATGACAACAATGGTCAACATGAGGGTGATTTCAGAGGCATGACTTGTCCACAGGGTTGCAGGAGAAGCACTGGCCAACCAGTCAACGACTTTGCCCATCATGTTGAACAGGTAGGCTTCAAATGCACCGATGAGTGCGGTCAACAGCACCATGGCCACCACCCAGCTGCGCATGCCATCAAGGCAGGCCCAAATAAAAGCGAATAAGCTGGAGTTGGGTGGGGTTTGGTTGTCCTTGGGGTAAGGATCGATGCGGTTTTCAAACCAATTGAACATGGTGTTTCACTTTATGTGTGTAATCGCAAATTAAAATTTTACTTTGCGATGGTTAAATTAAGAAAAAACATTGAGGAAAAACAAAAAAATTACTTTTAGGGGACTCGCGTTTCCATGTTTTCTAGAGGTCTGCTTGGCACACCCGGACAGTCGTTGAGGCAATCACAGTCAAATCATCGATGATGCTGTTTAGGCAATGCTGTTTTCATGGTGCAAGCGCGATCCATATGGCAATACATGGCGGCAAGCAACCGGTGACTGTTTTTGATGGGTTACAATGAGCCCAATTTTATCACCACACAGGAATCATCATGCTGCTTTGCTCAAAACATCAATGGCCCATCGTTTTTATGTTGAGTATTGGATTGTTGAGTGCGACGACCGCCCATGCCCGCCGCATGAACCCTCTGATGGCACCGATTCCCGTGGATGAAAAACTCATCAAAGGCCAGCTTGAGAATGGTTTAAATTATTACATTTTACCCAACAAGACCCCTGAAAAAAAAGTTGAACTGCGTTTGATTGTCAAAGCAGGTTCAATTAATGAGCGCGATGACGAACAAGGCTTGGCGCATTTCATGGAGCACATGGCGTTCAATGGCACAGCGCATTTTCCAAAGCATGAGTTGATCAATCAACTTGAGCAAATGGGTGTGCAGTTCGGTGCGGATTTGAATGCTTACACGGGTTTCAACGAGACGGTGTATGTGTTGCCGATTCCGACCGCCAATCCCAAAAACCTCTCAACGGGCATGCAAATTTTAGAGGACTGGGCATTTAATGCAAGTTTGGATCGCACCGAAATCGAGCAAGAACGCGGTGTGGTGCTTGAGGAATGGCGCGCCAGTACACAGAATCCAGAAGCACGGGCGATGGAGCAAAGCATTGCGGTCATGGCGAAAGGTTCGCCGTACGCCATGCGTTTGCCCATTGGTAAAACCGAAGTCATTGAGCATGCGCCGCCAGAAAAATTACGCGATTTTTACCACCGCTGGTATCGCCCCAATCGGATGGCGGTGGTCATGGTTGGCGATGTCACGGCGATGCAAGGGAAAGCATTGATTGAGCGATATTTCGCCAAACACACCAACCCAGCCAGCCCTGAAATGTTGATGGAAAGCCGTGTGCCCAATAACCCAGAGCCAGTGGTTGCCATTTTCAAAGACAAAGATTTGACCGCCAACACCATCACATGGTTGCAAAAGGAGCACAACGACAAAACCCCGCCTCTCACTGTTTTGGATTATGTCGACGATCAAAAAAATGCCTTGCTCACCCAAATGATGAACCATCGACTGAGTGCCCTATTGGACTCGCCCACGCCCCCATTTGTGGGTGCGATGGTGAACATGGGTGATTTGGGAGGCATTGTGCGTAACAAACGGGCCTTGCACTTGATCGTCTCCGCTGCGCCTGGGCAACAAAAGCCCACCCTCGCCGCCTTGCAACGTGAGGTGCTGCGCATTGTACAGCACGGTTTCACGCAGGCTGAACTTGATCGCAGCGTCGCCGAAATGTTGGCCGACATGCAGACCCAATTCATCAATCGCGACAAAGCCGAATCCGCAAGCAAGGCGGCGGAGTACATTCGTGGCGAAACCGAAGGCGAGCCTTTGCCGAGTTTGGCATGGGAGCAGGACACCCTGCATGCTGAACTGCCCAAAATTAATTTGAACGACATCAACGCCCTTGCGCGACGGTATTTCACACCTGAAAACCGTGTGATTTTGGTTGTTGGCAATGACAGCACGGCGGCGCTGTCCGAAAAAAGCATCACCGCCCTTTTGCAGCAAACCCCACAGGTCGAGGCCTACAGCGAAAAACCAGCCCCCACCACTTTGCTTGAGCCCTTGCCCACAGCAGGCAAAACCATTGCAACCACATTTGATAAAGCCCTGAACTTGACCACATGGACGTTGTCCAACGGTGTGAAAGTCAGCTATAAACCAACCGATTTCAACCAAGACCGTGTGCTGTTCGCCAGCACAATGGCGGGTGGATTTTCACGACTGTCTGACGGGGATTGGCAACGCACACAGTGGGTTTTCGATGCATTACCCGAAGCGGGGGTGAATGGTTTATCAAAAACACAATTGTCACGGTTATTGGCGGACAAAGTGGGTCAGGTTGAATTTGACGTTGACGAAACGCAGCAAGGGGTGCGCGGCCATTTCGCACCAAAAGATGCAGAAACTTTCCTCACCCTGACCCACAGCCTGCTCACTGGATTGAACAACAACCCCGACAGCTTCAAAGGCGTGCTTGAGCGCGGTGTGGCCGCCACGGCGAATCTTGAACGCGATCGCATGGCGACTTTTCAGGACACTTTTGAACGCAATTTGAACCGCAACAACCCCCGCTTTCACGGCATTTATCCAAATGCCGCAGCATGGAAAAACAGTGATTATGCGCTGGCGTACAACAGTTTTCGCACCGCTTTTGCCAATCTCAATGGCATGCACTTTACATTCGTTGGCAAAATTGAGTCCAAAGAATTGCAACGCCTGAGTGAGCTCTACCTTGGCAGTTTACCCAGTGATGTGACGAAATCGTTGCATTTTGAAGATCATGGTTATCGCCCCGATTTCACCAGCCGCACCATTGAGGTTAAAAAAGGTAAAGAACCGCTCAGCCTTGTTCACATTGAGTTTGGTGGTGAAACGGTGTATGACCCAAAAGAACGCATGGCGATGGATGCCATTGGTCATGTCATGACCATGCGTTTGCTCAATCAATTGCGCGAGGCGCAAGGCGGCGTGTACAGCATTGAAGCGGCGGGTCACATCATCAAGCACCCTTATGGTCGGTATGATTTCACCATTGATTTTCCGTGTGAGCCCGCAAAAGTTGAGGCTTTGACACAGAGTGCATTGCAAGAACTCACACAATTCATCTCCAGTGGCCCGAGCCCACAAGAGATGGATAAATTTCGCCAAGCACGAACAATGAGTCGTCGTGAGGAGGTCAAAACCAATGCTTTTTGGTTGAATCAATTGCAAGGTGCATTGAAAAATGGCAGTGACCCAACAGACATTTTGAGTTATGACAATCGCTTAATCGCACTCAGTGCTGCGGATGTGCAAAAAGTGGCACAAAAATATTTAAAGACCAACATGGTGATCGCGGTATTAAAGCCTGAATAAGGGGCCAAGTGGAAGGCGTCAGTGGTAGGCCATGCAGCGTCCATTGCCGAGGTTTACCAAAATTCCCGTATGCCGATGTTCCCGCACAGGTGCGAATCCAGTCAAATGTGTGACCTGTAAGGGCGTTTGAGGGTTAAGGGCAAAGGCACACTTCGCACCCCTATTCGCGCCCGATTGGATTTTCGCTCGCATGGTCATGGCGAATCTTTAAACATGGCGGTTCATGAAACAGCTCTTTTTTCAATATTCCCCACCCACTATTGGTTGCATCACCCAATTGACCCAAAAGGAAAAGGACATGCGCGGAATGTGTGATTTGCATTTCCCCTCATTCCCTTCAATCGATTGGGTGTATTGAACCACGATGTGAACCCATGATGGTCGCACTTTAAACCCGCACAAATCGTTTGATTCTGGGCGATGGCGCTTGAAATCTACTGCACTGCGGCATGTGATGTTCTTGACAGCGTTCGATGATTCGCTTAGTATTGTCCAAAATAGACTGGTTTGTACAGAACAGTGTTTTTTCAATGCAAAAGTCTCATCAAGCCTAAAGGAATTTCTTATGCAAGCTTCTAAATTCAATCAACCGTTGGGTGGCAATGACATGCCGCGCGCGGGTGGCATCGCCACCATGATGCGCCTGCCTGTTGCGACATTGGCGGACAACATCGATGTTGGTTTCATCGGCGTGCCGTTTGACATTGGCACATCCAATCGCGTCGGTGCACGTTATGGACCGCGTCAAATTCGTGCGGAATCGAGCCTGCTGCGCCCATACAACATGGCCACGCGTGCGGCGCCATTTGAGTCTTTGCAAGTCGCCGATTTGGGTGATTGTGCGATCAACACATTCAATTTGCTCGACTCAATTCGCATCATCGAAGAATACTACGACAAGGTGGCCGATGCTGGGGTCGTGCCTTTGACTTTGGGGGGTGATCACACCATCGTGTTGCCGATTTTACGCGCCTTGCGCAAAAAACATGCCCAACCCATTGGCATCGTTCACATTGACGCACATGCGGATGTCAACGATGAAATGTTTGGTGAAAAAATTGCCCACGGCACACCATTTCGCCGCGCCCTTGAGGAAAATCTAATTGATCCGCACCGCATGGTGCAAATTGGCCTGCGGGGCACGGGCTACTCGGCTGAAGATTTTGACTGGTGTCGCGCGCAAGGCATCCGTGTGGTGCAAGCTGAGGAGTGTTGGCACAAATCGCTCGCGCCCTTGATGGAGGAAGTGCGCGCCATGATGGGGGACGGTCCGGTGTACATTTCATACGACATTGATGGCTTGGACCCTGCATTTGCACCGGGTACGGGTACGCCTGAAGTCGGTGGCTTGACGGTACAGCAGGGTTTGGAAATTGTGCGCGGTTGCAAAGGTTTGAACATCATTGGTGGCGATTTGGTTGAAGTCTCACCACCGTATGATTCGACGGGCAACACCTCCCTGCTCGGCGCGAATTTGCTGTTTGAAATGTTGTGTGTGTTGCCGGGTGTGAAATACGCTTAAAGTACGTTTAAGGTACGCTTAGGGTACGCTTAAGTTTTGTCATGTGTTTTTGAGCACAACTCGATCCTTAAGGTGAAAAGCACAACCTTGTTTTTCCGATTGTTTCTGAATTTATTAAAATGAAAGAGAGAATTAATATGACTTGGTTATCCATTTGTCCAGCCAAACGAATGTCGCTTTTCATTGGCTTGAATGTGCTTTTTAATATAAGTTTTGCTGGGGTGTCTCACGCCAATGCCGAAGCACCGACGCCTTTGCTGGCCGCTGAACCCATTGCCCGTGACATGCACAGTTACGCGAACATTGATGAAGTGCAGATGACCCATGTTTACCTTAATTTGAACGTGAATTTTGAGCGCAAAGTGTTGGACGGTTATGTGGATTTAAGCATTGCACATGTTCAACCCAACAGCACCCGATTGGTATTGGACAGCAAAGGTTTGAACATTAAGTCCGTTCAAATTTTCGAGGGGGATCGACTCAAGGATGCGCCATACACTTTAGGTAAAAAGGATAAAACACTGGGCTCGGCATTGACCATTCAGGTCGCAGCAGATACGCGTAAAGTCAGGATTGCTTATGAAACCACGGAAGATTCTGATGGTTTGAGTTGGGCCAACCCAGAACAAACTTTTGACAAGAAAAAGCCTTTAATGTACAGCCTATCGCAGTCCATCTATGGGCGCACATGGTTTCCTCAACAAGACACGCCGGCCATTCGCGTGACCTATGCTGCTGACATCAGTACGCCGCCTGATTTGGTGGCCAAAATGAGTGCGGTGAATGCACCCGATGTTGAACATAAAGGTCAATATCATTTTGACATGCCGCAGCCCATGGTGCCGTACCTCATTGCCCTGTCCGTTGGGGATTATGGCTTTTCGGCCATCAGTTCGCGCTCTGGCGTTTATGCAGAAAAATCAATGGTTGATAAAGCCGCCAATGAGTTTGCCGATACTGAAAAAATGATCCAAGCCGTTGAGTCGATGTATGGCAAATACGCATGGGATCGCTACGACATTTTGGTTATGCCGCCCAGTTTTCCATTCGGTGGCATGGAGCATGCGCGTTTAACTTTTGCCACGCCCACCATCATCACGGGAAATCGTGACCTTGTCTCACTCGTTTCTCATGAGTTGGCACATTCATGGTCAGGTAATTTGGTGACCAATCGCTATTGGCGTGACCTGTGGCTCAACGAAGGGTTCACAACCTATGTTGAGAAGCGCATCATCGAAAAAACCTATGGCACAGAGCGCGCCGATCTTGAACGTGCGGTGTTGTTCAAAGAAACCATGGATGAAATGAAAGACCTTGAGCCCGCCGCTCAAAAATTGGCGATCAACTTAAAAGGCAAACACCCAGACGATGTTTTTACTGAAGTCCCTTATGGCAAAGGCTCTTTATTTTTGACCACGTTGGAGCATGTTTATGGTCGTCCCGCTTTTGATGCGTTTACCAATCAATATTTTAAAGATTTTGCCTGGAAAACCATCACGACAGAGGACTTTGAAAACTATTTATATGCCCATTTAATCGATAAGTTTCCTGGAAAAATGAGCCATGCCAAAGTGAAAGAGTGGATCTATCAGGCGGGTTATCCAAAAGACGGTTATGTGCCCAATACCGCAGCTTTTGCGGCGGTTGATGCCATGCGAAAATCATTCGTCAAGGGCGATATTTCTGCGGCACAAATCGACACCAAAGGTTGGACAATTAACCATTGGCAGCATTTTATTCAAGATTTACCGACCCGCATGGCGACCCGTCAATTGGATGATTTGGATGCACAATTCAAGCTCAGTGCATCCAATAATTTAATTCTTGAATACTACTGGCTGCGTTATGCGCTGCAAGCCAAATACCAGCCTGCCATCACACAGCGTTTACAACGCTTCTTGTCTGAACAAGGCCGTTTGAAGTTAACCAAACCCCTGTATCAAGAGATGGTGAAAACGCCATCGGGGATTAAACTGGCACGCCAAATGTACGCAGCAACCCATGCCAGCCTGCACCCCATTGTGGACTGGGAAATCAAAAGCAATGTGTTTGAAAAAAACAAAATACGTTTAAATTAAATAAATAAAACCATGAGAGTGAGATTAAATATGCAAACCTGCGGTGAATATTTAGTACAAGTTTTAGAAGCCTATGGTGTCGACACCGTGTTCGGCATTCCTGGTGTGCACACGGTGGAGCTGTATCGCGGTTTGCCAAAAACCAAGATTCGCCACATTACACCACGCCATGAACAAGGTGCGGGTTTCATGGCCGATGGTTATGCACGCACCTCAGGGAAAATTCCCGCCTGTTTCATCATCACAGGACCCGGGATGACCAACATCGCGACGGCGATGGGTCAAGCATATGCAGACTCGATCCCGATGTTGGTGATTTCTTCGGTCAATGGCCGCCATGAATTGGCGCATGGCGATGGTCGTTTGCATGAATTGCCCAATCAACAGCAACTGCTCGCAGGTGTATCGGCATTTAGTCACACGTTGATGCGACCCGATGAGCTGCCCGATGTCCTCGCACGTGCTTTTGCTGTGTTTAACTCAGCCCGCCCTCGCCCTGTGCACATTGAATTGCCATTGGATGTGATCACCGCATCGGCAGAACATTTAAAAGTGCCTGTGGCGGTGAAAAGCTCTCGCCCTGCGGCGGCGCCAGATGCAATTGCTGCAGCGGCCACATTGTTGAAAAATGCCAAAAATCCATTGTTGATTTTCGGTGGTGGTGCGGCGGATGCAGCTGTTGAAGCGACAGCCATCACTGAGTCACTCGGTGCGATGGCCGTGACCACCATCAATGGCAAAGGCATTTTACCTCGCGATCACGCGTTGTCTTTAGGCAGCACGTTGTGCCAGCCCCCTGTTTTGGAACTGTTGAAAAATGCCGATGTGGTGCTTGCGGTCGGCACCGAGTTGGGCGAAACCGACACCCTTTTGTTTGATGCCAAACCAGAAATCAATGGTCAATTGATTCGCATTGACCTTGACCCCGAACAATTGTATCGCAATGCGCCGCCATCATTGGCGATTGTTGCCGATGCCAAATATGCGCTCTCGGCATTGGCCGATGCCGTGAAAGATGCCACACCGTTGGCAGGTGTGGCCGCACAGGTGGCGACATTGCGTGCGCAATTGCAAGCACTCATCAACCCAACGCAAAATGTGCACCAGCGTGTGATTGAAGCGATTCGCACTGTCGCACCAAACACCATCATCATCGGTGATCAAAATCAACCCGTGTACAGCGGCAATTTGACTTTTGAACCCGACACACCGCGGGCATGGTACAACTCCTCGACGGGGTATGGCACGCTGGGTTACGCTTTACCCGCCGCATTTGGCGCAAAAATTGCTTGCCCAGACCGCCCTGTGGTCGGCCTGATTGGTGACGGCGGTTTGCAATTCACCTTGCCTGAATTTGCCAGCGCGGTTGAAATCGGCTTGAATGTGCCCATCGTGGTTTGGAATAACCAATGCTATGGCGAAATCAAAAAGTACATGACCGATCGAGACATCACGACGATAGGTGTGGACATTTACACCCCTGATTTGTTGATGATTGCCCGCGGTTACGGTTGTCATGCCGAACGTGCCACCAGCATTGCACATTTACAAGAACTCATTGCGAAAGCACATGTGACCGCCAATCCGACCGTCATTGAAATCAATGAAACGGATGCACTGACGTGGTGATGTGCAAGAGCAAAGCGGTATGAATGCAATGGGTTTAAGCCCCGCTTCAGAGGAAGAGGGGTTGGAGTGAGGACTGATCCTTGAACTGCAATGTTTTTTTTAAGCATTTACCCTCACTCCCAGCCCTTCTCCCTGAGGGAGAAGGGGTTTTCCATATTTAGCATCGGACAATTAAACATGACCAACCCCCTCCTTTCCCGCACCCAAAGTCTATTCGTCAACGGTGCATTCACTGACGGGCACGGCGAGCCGTGGACGGCGTTTGATCCGTCGACGCGCCAGCCACTCGCCACCTTGGCGACCGCCGACGAGCAAGACACGCGTGACGCCATCGGCCATGCGGTGATGGCTTTTCCTGCTTGGCGCGATTTGGGTGGCATCAAACGTGCTGGGTTTCTGCGCAAAATTGCAGCGGGTGTGCGGGCACGCAGTGAGCAACTCATCGAAGTACAAATGCGCAACAATGGCAAACCACGTTTTGAAGCTGAAATTGATGTGGGTGATGCGGTGGCGACCTTTGAATATTATGCCGACATGGCTGAGGATTTGGAGCGCAAGCAAAGCACCCCCGTCTATATGCCCGATGAGCATTATGCAGGGCGCACGCGATTTGAAGCGGTCGGTGCGGTTGGCATGATTGTGCCGTGGAATTTCCCATTGGTCACCAGCGCATGGAAAATCGCCCCTGCGCTTGCGGCGGGTTGCACCATTGTCATCAAAACATCTGAATACACACCGCTCGCTGAATTGGTTTATGGTGACATCGCCGCTGAAATAGGCCTGCCTGCTGGCGTGCTGAACATCCTCACGGGTGCGGCGGTGACGGGCATGGCACTGACTTCGGATAAACGGCTGGCAAAATTATCCTTCACAGGAAGCAATGCAATTGGTTCACGGGTCATGCAGGCCGCATCCGCGCGTTGTCAGCCCGTGTCGCTGGAATTGGGTGGTAAATCGCCGATTGTGGTGTTTGAAGATGCACCAATTGACAGCGCGGTCGAGCAAATCGTTGCAGGGATTTTCTTTAATTGCGGCCAAATGTGTTCCGCCACTTCGCGTTTGATTGTTCAACGCAGCATGCGTGAACGCCTTATGCCCGCGCTGGTGGCACGTTGCCAACAGCTCAAGTACGGCTCACCGTTCACTGAAGGTGTGGAAATGGGTCCTTTGAGCAATCAGCCGCAATTCACTAAAATTGCAGGCGTGTTTGAACAAGCGAAAAACGATGGACTGACATGCCTTGTCGGCGGCGAAATGCCAGCCGATGCAGCGGGCTGGAATGTGCCCCCCACCATTTACGATGACATTTCACTTGATCATCCATTTTGGCGTGAAGAATTGTTTGGCCCGATCTTGGTTGTGACCTATTTTGACGATGAAGTGCAAGCGGTTGAATTGGCAAATGACAGTGATTTTGGCTTGGTGGCCACCCTCATCACAGCCGACGTGCCACGTGCGGAACGCCTTGCAGATCGCATCATGTCAGGTCACATTTGGATCAATTCGCCACAGGTGATTTTCCCACAAACCTTATGGGGTGGCTTCAAAGGCAGTGGCATTGGGCGAGAGTTGGGGCCTTGGGGCTTATCGGCCTATTTGGGGGTGAAGCATGTGTCGACGTTTAAAGGCCACAGTTAAAATAATGCGCACTCGGCAATAAAATTGCCAGTTCAAAGCTTGTTTGTATCTCGTGGTGCAAGCAGGCCACACAAAATGCAAAAAGAACACAGAAAAACGAAGTATTTTGTTTGTGTGTTTCCTAAAAAAGGACCGTTATGAAAGTCATCGTTCTCGGTGCGGGTGTGGTCGGTGTGACCACCGCATATCATCTGGCTCAAGCGGGTTGTGAAGTCACGGTCATTGACCGTCAAGCGGCAGCGGCCTCTGAAACCAGCTATGGCAATGCTGGACTGATCACACCAGGCGATTCGTTTGCCTGGGCTTCGCCTGCTGCACTCAAAACATTTGTGTCATCCTTGGTCAAACCCGATATGGGCATCAAGGTTAAACCGAATTTAGACCCGCGCTTTATCGCATGGACACTGAAATTCTTGGGTCAATGCACCGCGAAAAAAGCCCTTGAAAATACCGAGAAAAAATTGCGATTGTCCGTGTATGCACGTGAACAAATGGCCGCGCTTGTAGAGAAAACAGGTGTGCAATTTGACCGCGTGCAAAAAGGCGTGCTGTATTTTTATCGCTCACAAGAAACACTTGATCATGGTGTGGCGCACATGCAATTCATGGCCGATAAAGGTTTACCGATTGAGGTGTTGGATCGAGAAGGTTTGGTGCGCCATGATTCAGGTTTGAAACATTCCGCCGATCAATTGGCGGGTGGTATTTTATGCGGTGTTGATCAAACGGGCGACTCGTGTAAATTCAGTCGCAATTTGGCCGCATGGTGTGAGTCAACGATGGGGGTGATTTTCAATTGGGGCACATCAATCAAAACAATTGAAACCACAGGCAATAAAGTCACCAAAATCGTCACGGACAAAGGTGATTTCACCGCAGATGCATACATTTTAGCGACAGGCTGCGACAGCCCTTTGCTGCTGTCTGAAATCGGTGTGAAGTTGGCGTTATACCCCGTCAAAGGGTATTCGATCACTGCAAAGATCACAGATGACAGCGCTGCCCCCGTCATGGGGGGGGTGGATGATGATAAATTGATTGCGTATTCGCGTTTGGGTGATCGCATTCGTGTGGCGTGCACCGCCGAATTTGCCGGCTGGGATCGCACGCACACCCCTGCGGATTTCAAAACAGTGTTAAAAACCATCAAAGAACTGTTCCCGAACGCTGCGGATTATGAAGGTGCTGAACGCTGGGCAGGCTTGCGTCCGATGACCCCTTCATCCGTCCCCGTGATGGGTCGCACACGCAAGTATTCAAATTTGCTGCTCAACACTGGTCACGGCCATGTGGGCTGGACCATGAGCTGTGGCAGCGGTAAAGTGGTGACGGATTTGTTGTTGGGTCGTGAGCCTGAAATGGACACGACAGGGTTGATTTTTAAGGGATAATGTTCAAATCAAAATAGGAGACTTAAACGGGGTTTTTCGCGATGCACACCCCAATCAACGCCAAATCACAGTCCTATCGATATTCGCCAATGATGGATGTTGGGCGTATCGATGCATTTTGATTGCTCTGGATGTTGCACCCGTTCTGCGTTTAACATTCTTGATTTTAACCCGCACACAACAGGGTTTTATTTTTTGTGATTAATCACAACGCATTTATTGAAAGCAAACCATGAGTGGACCTCAAGTCATTGTTGATCTAGACATCATTGAAGCCAATGCGCGGGCGATCACGTCCAAATGCGCCGAGTCAGGCATTGAGGTGTTTGGCGTGACCAAAGGCACTTGCGGCATGCCGCAGGTGGCACGGGCCATGCTGCGCGGCGGGGTGACTGGGATTGGCGAATCTCGGTTTGAAAACATTCGCCGTTTACGCGACTCGGGCATCACCGCGCCGATTTTATTGTTGCGTTCACCGCCCTTGTCTTTGGTCGATGAGGTGGTCAAGGATGTCGACATCAGTTTGAATTCTGAGTTGGAAATCATCGAGGCCCTGTCTGCGGCTGCGGTGCGCCGTTCCAAAATCCATGACATCATTTTGATGGTGGATTTGGGGGATCTGCGTGAGGGCGTGTGGCCAGATGATTTGGACAATGTGGTGGCTCAGGTGCAGGATTTGCCTGGCGTGCGTTTGGTTGGCTTGGGTACGAATTTATTGTGTTTGTCTGCGGTCATGCCATCGGATGAGAACTTGGGTCGATTGGCCGCCTATGCCAAACAAATTGAGGAAAAATTTGATCTGAAGTTGCGTTATGTTTCGGGTGGAAATTCTGGTTCATTACCGCTGTTGTTGGAAAAAGGCTTGCCTGCGGGCATCAATCACTTGCGCGTTGGCGAGGCCATTTTGCAAGGTGGGCGCGACACGTTTTATGACGAACCGTGGCATGCATTGAACCGCGATGCATTTTTGCTCGAAGGCGAATTGATTGAGGTCAAACGCAAACCATCGCGTCCCATAGGGAAAACATCGGTTGACGCTTTTGGCAATGTGCCGACATTTGTCGATCGGGGTGAGCGTTTGCGGGGGATTTTGAACATCGGTCGCGAAGACGTCAATCCCGAAAGCCTCACCGCAATTGATCAACGTGTTGAACTGCTCGGTGCATCATCCGATCACCTCATCATCGACATTGAAGCCATGGATCCACCGCCTGAAGTGGGCGACAAAGTGCACTTTCACATGGGTTATTCGGCTTTGTTGGCGGCCATGACTTCTGAATATGTTCAAAAAACCCCAAAACGCCAAGATGAAGAAAATACCATGCACAACCGCTCATTGACCATTGTGACCGACCCTGAGCTTGAACGCTTCAGCAAGGAGATCGATTTACCTGCCCGCTTGGCCGAATTACACATCGACATGCACCCGACCCGTGTGGTGGACGCCGAACACAGTTTAGGTGAGCACATACAAGCCACCTTAAAAGATGAAGACATGCCTTTGGTGTTTGGCCAGGACAGCAGGTCAACCCATGCCGCACTGCAAGCCGCAACACAGCTGCACGACGCCATTGGCCTGATTGTTTTTGATGCGCAAGCGCATTTTGAACCCACGCACACTTACGGCCCTGTCAGCAGCTTGTACCATTCGTTCAAAGGTGAGCCACAAGACGTGCTCACGCCTGTTTTATCCCCTGAAAATGTGGTGCTGGTCGGCTTGCGCAGCACGTCGCCCAACGAAGCCAATGCGCTGCGTGCCTCGCGGGTGAATGTGTTTACGATCGCAGACATTGACGCCTTGGGCATGCACGAAGTCACACGCCGTGCGATTTTATTGGCGAGTAGCGGCACAGAAGGGGTGTGGGTGAATTATAATCCGAACGTATCTGACATTCGTGGTGATGCAGGCGAAGGTGCAGGAGGCATCACTTTCCGTGAAACCCATCAAACCATGGAAACCGTACATCAATCGTGCCGAGTTTTGGGTTTGTCGGTCACGGGTTTGGCCGCTGAAGATTCTGATCAGCGCGTGCATCACACCTTGCATTTTGTGTTGTCGGCATTGGGTAAAAAAATTTACTAGCCGCGCATTTTAAACGCTATAGTTAAACGTAAAGCCCCCCTGCTTTGTGTTTGTTTAAGATCGAGATGTTGTGAGGGAGGTCGCACAACAGCAAGCCACGATTAACCAAAAACCCAAACCAACTGATTGATAACGGTTTTTACCATACTGTTTTTATTGAAATGTTCACTTGAATGGTTCAAGTGAACGTTCTAAACCCACCCAAAAAAAGTAAGCTGATACTTTTTTTGATTCTTTTTCGGAGAAACACATGAGCATTCAACGCATTGATTCTGGCACACGCATGAGCCAATTGGTCATTCACAACAACATCGCCTACCTCGCAGGTCAAGTTGATGAAACCAGCGTCATTGGTCGTCCAGCAGGCGAGCAAACCGCGAACATCCTTAAACAAATTGATGCTTACCTCGAAAAAGCAGGCACAGACAAAACCAAATTGTTGACCGCCACCATTTACATCACCGATATGGCCGATTTTGGTGCCATGAACGCTGCATGGGAAGCATGGATTTCACCACAAGGCTTGCCCACACGTGCAACAGTTGAAGCAAAATTGGCAGGTCCAGAATTCACTGTTGAAATCGTGGTGACGGCTGCGATTTAATCCAGTGGCTCGCTCTCGCGACTCAGCATTGTTGTCGTAGTTTGTTGAAAAACCAAGCTTTTTGCTTGGTTTTTCAACATCTCACTTGGATAAACGCCGCTTATCGCCTATAATTATGCGAGTTTACTTTTAACCCCGTGGAGAAAATATGTATTCAGATGATGATGACAGCCAAGAACGCATCGTATTGCCTTTGGTGATCGGTGTGGCCATGTTCGTGATTGTGGGCGTTTTGGGCTTGGTCAGTTTCAATAAAAAGCCTGCTACAGCTGCAGCTAAACCTGTCGCAGCACATGCGGCCGCTCCAGCAGCCACCGCAGCTGTTCCTGCTGTAACCGCACCCGCTGCTGTATTGAACTTGAAAGACGATGAGTCACAAGTTGTGGTTGAAAATGGCGTGGTTAAATTCTACTTTGCATCGGGTAAAGCCGAAGTCGCCAAAGGTGCCAATGAAGCTTTAGCCGATGTGGTCAAAGGCATCAAAGCAGGTCAAAAAGCCACCATTTCTGGTTTTCATGACACCACGGGCAATGCCGTGTTGAATGCTGAATTGTCAAAAAAACGCGCGTTCGCTGTGCGTGATGCGTTGCTTGCTTTGGGTGTGACCGAAGACAAGTTGGAGTTGGTTAAACCTGCTGATTCACAAGGTTCGGGTGCTGCTGCTGAAGCACGCCGCGTGGAAGTGACTTTGGTTAAGTAATAAAAAAGCCCTTCGCATTGCGAAGGGCTTTTTAAAGTTTAAATCTCCACATCAAGAAATTCATAAATCCTTAAACATTCTTGCTCAAATGATTTTTTAAGCATTTTTTTCTGATGATAGCAATACCATACACATATAACTTTCCCATTGAAAAAACCAATTTTCTCAACAACCATTTCAGGACCGCTGCCCATTTTTAATTGAACAACATTACCTTTTGAAAAAATACTCATATTGTTACCTTTCACAAATTTAACTAACGACTAGGCAAACTCAACCGCAAAGCCCAAATTTTAATTTCAAGATTATCTTGAAATTAAACATAGTCTAACTTATCAAAAACTGACTTTTCTAAGTGGTTTCCTGTACGAAAAAAAGCCCCTTGAATCAATCAAGGGGCTTTTTTTATTCTATTAATCATATTTAGGTGTCAATGTTATTCACATACACCGCATTGTTTTCAATAAACGCGCGGCGTGGTTCAACGTCGTCACCCATGAGGGTTGAGAAAATTTGATCTGCCGCGATTGCATCTTCAATTTTCACTTGCAGTAAACGGCGCACCGATGCGTCCATTGTGGTTTCCCACAACTGGTCAGGGTTCATTTCGCCCAGACCTTTATAACGTTGCTTGCTGATGCCACGTTCAGCATCATCCAACAGCCATTTCATGGCTTGGTGAAAATCCTTAACGCGGGCTTGACGCATTTTCTCACCTTCACCACGGCTGACCGTGACCCAGTGCTCGGATTGTGCCACGCCCATGTGTTGACCGAACAATTCAGCACCTTTTTTCAAGTTCAAGCAGTCGGCACTTTGGGTGAATTCTTGGGTGACGTATGACAACTTCACATTGCCAAAATGGCGACGGTGAATCATCAAGCGCGGTTCGCCATGCGCATCTTCTTGCACCCACACATCGAGTTTAATCGCGGGTTGATGTGAAAAATAATCGCGCAATGCCGTGGCGCTGGCTTCTGCCGCGTCCATGTTGCTCAAATCAAGTTGTAAACCATCGCCAATCGCTCGCAATAAAAGCGGTTCGTAAGCATTTGACAAACGACGCACAATCGCTTCGGCCAGTTGGTATTGACGGACCAATTCGACCAGTGTTTCGCCTTCAATCACTTGTTCGGTGTGCGTCACCAAGCGGGCTTTTTCAAGGGCGATGTTGAGCACGTATTGGTTCATCTCCACATCGTCTTTGATGTAGCGTTCGTCTTTGCCTTGCTTGATTTTGTACAGTGGTGGTTGTGCAATGTAGATGTGGCCACGTTCGACCAAATCAGGCATTTGGCGGTAGAAAAATGTCAGTAATAAAGTGCGGATGTGTGCACCATCCACGTCCGCATCGGTCATGATGATGATGCGGTGGTAACGCAGTTTTTCAACATTGTAATCGTCTTTCCCAATGCCGGTGCCGAGCGCAGTGATGAGTGTGACGACCTCTTGTGAGGACAACATTTTGTCAAATCGTGCTTTTTCGACATTCAGAATCTTACCTTTGAGCGGCAAAATCGCTTGGTATTTACGATCTCGACCTTGCTTGGCAGAGCCGCCAGCGGAATCACCCTCGACAAGGAAAATTTCACACATCGATGGGTCTTTTTCTTGGCAATCGGCGAGTTTCCCTGGCAAACCCACGCCGTCCAACACGCCTTTTCGACGTGTCATTTCACGGGCACGGCGAGCGGCATCACGGGCGCGCGCAGCTTCGACCACTTTATTGCAAATGATTTTGGCTTCGTTTGGATTTTCTTGTAAAAAATCGGACAACGCTTTGGCGACCAATTCTTCAACGGGCAAACGCACTTCCGATGACACCAATTTGTCTTTGGTTTGAGAGGAGAATTTCGGCTCAGGGACTTTGATGGACAGAATACAAGTCAGGCCTTCGCGCATGTCGTCACCGGTGGTTTCAACTTTGGCCTTTTTAGCGAATTCGTTTTCTTCGATGTATTTATTCATCACACGCGTCATGGCCGCGCGTAAACCAGTCAAATGCGTGCCACCATCGCGTTGAGGGATGTTGTTGGTGAAGCATTGCACCGATTCGTTGTAACTGTCGTTCCATTGCATGGCCACATCAACCGACACATTGTCTTTTTCGCCCACAGCATGGAAAATTTTTGCGTGCAAAGTGCTTTTTGAGCGGTTGACATACTCAACAAACCCCGCCATACCGCCACTGAAGGCAAACTCTTCTTCTTTATTGTTGCGCAAATCAATCAAGCGCATTTTCACACCATTGTTCAGGAAAGACAGTTCGCGGATGCGTTTGGATAAAATGTCATAATGAAAGGTCACGTCGCCAAAAATCTCTTGGCTGGCCAGAAAATGGACTTTCGTGCCTTTTTTGTCCGTATCACCCGTGATGGTCAAAGGCTCAACACGATCGCCATTGCGAAATTCCATTTCGTGTTTTTTACCATTGCGATACACCGTGAGTTTGAGCCAGTCCGACAATGCGTTGACCACAGAGACGCCCACGCCGTGTAAACCACCCGACACTTTATAGCTGTTCTGGTCAAATTTGCCACCCGCATGCAGTTCGGTCATGACAATTTCTGCTGCGCTGCGGCCAAACTCATCGTCTTTGTGAATGTCGGTGGGAATGCCTCGGCCATTGTCCGAAACAGAAATCGAGTTGTCTGGGTGAATCGTGATGACGATGTCATCGCAGTGTCCCGCAAGGGCTTCGTCAATGGCATTGTCCAAGACTTCAAAGACCATGTGATGCAAGCCTGTGCCATCGCCCGTGTCACCGATGTACATGCCGGGCCGCTTACGCACCGCTTCGAGACCTTTGAGCATTTTAATCGAATCGGCACCGTATTCGGCGGGTTGCATAACTGCTTGATCTGTCATTTTAATCCTTTGCAAAAGCGGTTTTCTGCTTTTTGGTTTACGTGCTCTGACGGTTTGAATCTGGTTGTACAAGGTTCTGTACAGAAAAAGCACAAAACCTTCAGTTGTGAACATCAAATCTTTAACTTTAAATCAGGCCATTGGGTTGAATGGCTTTAATCTCATTTATTCGCAGGTGTACTTCGTCATGGTTTAAATACGCATGGGCATGACGACATATTTAAAGGCGTCGTCGTCTTGCACGGTGATCAACACACTTTGATTTGCGCTGTTGCCCAAATTCAAAATGATGTTTTCGGTTTTCTGATTGCCCAACACATCAAGTAAATAATGCACATTGAAACCAATGTCGAGTGCATCGCCATCGTAATCAACGTCGAGTTCTTCAAGCGCATTTTCTTGATCGGTGTTGGTTGAGCTGACTTTGATGGTGTTGGTTTCAACCAAGCAGCGCACGCCTTTGAATTTCTCATTGCTTAAAATCGCGACGCGTTGTAAAGCCTGCTGCAACACTTGGCGGTTGATGTGCACCGCTTTGGTGTAATCTTTTGGGATGACTTTTTGGTAATCAGGGAATTTGCCTTCAACCAATTTGGAGGTCAACTCAATGTTGTGGAAAGTGAAACGGATTTGATTGTTGGACAATTCAATCGTCACTTCCTCATCATTGTCCTTGAGCAGGCGTTGCAATTCCATGACCGTTTTACGTGGCAAAATGAATTCTTTTTTCTCGCCCAAATCTTGCTCGGTGATGGTGTTGGCATAAGCCAAGCGATGACCGTCGGTGGCCACAACAGAGAGTTGATTGCCTTCAACAATCATCAACATGCCGTTCAAATAATAACGGATGTCTTGCACTGCCATGGCGTAATCGGCTTTATTGAGCAAAGCCGTTAAACTTTTTTGTTTGAGTTCAATTTTATGGCTGAAGTCACCTGTTTTGGCCATTTCAGGAAAATCATTGGCAGGTAAGGTTTGTAAATTAAATTTACTCTTCCCTGAACTGATGGCGAGTTTGTTGTCTTTCAGATTCAGGGCCACGTCTTTGGTGTCTGGCAAAGACTTCAAAATGTCGAGTAATTTTTTTGCATTTACGGTGGTGCTCACATCTTCACCATTGTCTGTGACGGCCAATTGCGTTTTAATTTGGATTTCAATGTCCGTACTGGTCAAGGTCAAAGTGTCGGCAGTTTTTCTGAACAACACATTGGCCAAAACAGGCAAGGTGTGACGGCGTTCAACAATGCCACAGACCACTTGTAACGGGTTCAATAACGTGTCCTTGCTGCATTTAACCAATTCCATAATAAAAATCCTTTTATTAAACTATATTTATTTACTCACACATTTTTTGTGGATAACACTAAAAAAACAATCAATACAACATTTTACAGCAGTTTTTGCCTTGTGGATGGGTTGTTGATAAAACCAATGCATTTGGGTTTGAAAGGATTTTGTTAAAAACTGTCCAAATTTTATGCACTGCTATGTCTGACTTATCCACAGCTTATTCAGTTTTGCTTAAAAATACAGCGAAACCGTTTTTTACCAACTCAAATTTTAGGCATCAACCTTTTAAAATTTGTTCCAATAAATGCAACTCATGGTTCAACTTGGTGTCAACCCGTTTGTCTTCATTGATTTTTCGAACGGCATGTAACACAGTGGTGTGATCGCGTCCGCCAAAAGAAGCGCCGATTTCAGGCAGGCTTTTTTGTGTCAACTCTTTCACCAAATACATGGCAATTTGTCGAGGAAAGGCAATGTTTTTGGGGCGTTTTTTTGAGTACATGTCAACAAGGCTGATTTTATAATAATCAGCCACCACTTTTTGAATGGACTCGATTGAAATTTGGTCTTGGTTGTTGTTGAGCAGGTCTTTTAGTGCACTTTTTGTGCTGTCAACCGTTATTTCTTGCTTGTGAAATCGAGAGTAAGCAATTACTTTCCTGAGTGCGCCTTCCAATTCGCGAACATTGGCTCGCAACAATTTGGCGATGAAAAAAGCAACGCTTTCTGACAGCGCGATGCCTTCTTGATCTGCTTTTTTGAGCAAAATGCCCACGCGCATTTCAAGCTCGGGGGGTTCAATTTCAATGCTGATGCCCGATTCAAAGCGTGAACGCAACCGTTCTTGAATGCCTTCTAGGGCTTTTGGGTAGCGGTCGCTGGTGATGATGATTTGTTTGTTGTCACGAATCAAAGATTCAAATAATTCAAAGAAGGCGAATTGTGTGCCCTCTTTCTTACCATCACCGAAAAACTGAATGTCATCGATGAGCAACATGTCGAGGTTTTGATAATAGGTTTTAAATTCGTCAAATTTGTTGTTTTGATAGGCTTTGACAATTTCACTGACATAGGTGTTGGCAAACAAGTAACGTACTTTTTTAGATGGAGAGTGTTCCAATACGGCGTTGCCAATGGCATGCATCAAGTGGGTTTTGCCCACGCCGACACCACCATAGATGAAAAAAGGGTTGTATTTTCGACCCGGTTGTTCAACCACTTCATAGGCAATCATTTTAGCGAGTTGATTTGCCTTGCCTGTGACTAAGCTGTTAAAGCTGAGTTCTTCTTCGAGGTTGGATTGCTTAAACGCCAAGGCATTGGCTTCATCCATTTTACTTTGTGCTTCAATGGTTGGTGTGATGCTTGGCACAGGATTTGCTGTGCTTGCATTGTTTGATGCGGGGTATTGGGCAAATGGAGCGACGCTGCTGGTGCTTGATGTGATGCTGGATGTTGATGTGTTGAGGCTTGTCAGAGGAGATGGTTTTGGATGTCCTTTTGCCGACACGACAAAGACCACTTGAACAGGATGCCCCCAATACTCATGCGCCAGCGTGTGTAAGCGCTCACCAAACTGGCGGGCGCATGCATCTGCTTTAATGCGACTTGGGGCATTAATTTTTAAAACCATGCTTTTTTCATCGTACTCAACAGCCGATAAAGGCGTGATCCACGCTTTAAATTGCTGAGGTGTTAACTCTTTTTTGAGTTGATTTAAACAAGATTGCCAAAATACCAACATGAAAGACGACCGTAATCAAAAGGGATAACAATGCCCGTTGAGGCCGTGACCTCAAGTGGTGTGCATCAATTAATTGTTAAACAGAGGGATAAAAACTGTAGGAAATAAAAAACACCGCCACCCGTGACGATGGGGAGGTGTTTTTTAAAGATGTGTCTATTTTACACTTTTTACCCAGCCCTAGGCAAAGTTATCCACAGTTTTCGATGCTAATGTCGTAAAAACATGAGAAACGCTGACTAAAGTATTGCATTTATTGGATAAATCGGGTTTAATGTTTGATTCGTGAAAGCGCGATGGATAGAACGTCAATGTGTCCATAGAATACAACCGCTTTCGGATGAATTTTTTGCAACTATGCAGTTTTTTGTTTGGGTAGACATATTATGAAACGTACTTTTCAGCCTTCAGTGGTTCGTCGTAAACGCACTCACGGTTTCCGTGCTCGCATGAAAACCCGCGGTGGTCGTGCGGTATTGAACGCGCGCCGCGCTAAAGGTCGCACTCGTTTGGCTGTTTAATTGGCTCAACCTGTAACACCTTCTTTTACGGTTGATACCATGGTGCACCCTTCTTTTGGGTTGCCCCGTTCGCGTAAAATACTCAAAGCGGATGCGTATGCATCCGCTTTGCGCATGCGCACATGCGGGCAAACCGCCCATTTTGCCTTGCATTTTTGTGCGCATCGGCCGAATGTGGCTCAAATCAAAACCATCACTGAGCCGTGGCCTAAAATCGGTTTGGTGGTGCCTAAAAAGTTGGCCAAACATGCGATTCGGCGCAATACGGTGAAACGTTTGACACGCGAATATTTTCGTTTGAATTCTGCGGATTTGGCCGATGGTTTGTGGGTGGTTCGTTTGAAAGCCAAAGTCAATCAGTTGCCTTTAACTGCAGGCTTGAAGCGGGAGTGGTCGTCGCAGCTGGTGGATTTGTTTGCTCAAGGTGTGGTGTTTGCTGAGCAGTTTAAAAGCCGATCGATTCGTGTCAAGCCTGTGGAATCTGTGGATGGGCCTGTTTTATGATGAAGCGGCTGTTCATTGGTTGTGTGCGCCTGTACCAGTTGGCGATCAGTCCTTTGACGGCGAATCATTGCCGTTTCTATCCGACCTGTTCGCGCTACGCCATCGTGGCCATTGAGCGCCATGGCGTTGTGCGCGGTTCGTGGTTGGCCATGAAGCGCATTTCCCGCTGTCGTCCTGGCTGTGAGGGGGGCGTTGATGTGGTGCCAACGGTTGAAGAACTAAAACAAAGCTGCTCTTGTCATAAGAGTTGATATAATGGCGAGCTTGTTGCGTGGTTTGATGTGAGACCCTCTGGTGCGCTCAAAGTCGCGTGACCGTTCAGTGATAGACCAGTGTTTTTTTGTATGCCCATTTAATTATTTAGAGAAAAAATAATGAAGAATTTTTCACCGCGTACCCTGTTGTGGTTGGTTTTTGCAGGTTCTTTGCTGCTTTTATGGAACAGTTGGCAGCTTCAACATGCACCTGTGCCAACGACGCCGACGGCTCAAGTGGCTGCGGCCAACGGTGCGGCTGGTGCTGTTGCGAGTGCCGCTGGTGCACCAGCGGCTGACAGTGTTCAGCTCAAAGGGCAGCCTTTGGTTTTGGAAAACGATGTGTTGCGCTTGAAGCTGAACACAGAGGGCGGCGTAATTCAGTTCGCGGAGTTGATGAAGTTTAAAAACTCATCGGATAAAAGTTTGAATGTCTTGTTGCTCAATGCGGATGCGCACAGCCTGTATGTGACGCGCAGTGGTTTGGCAAATCCTGAGTTGAATTTAAATCACAAGACCATGTTCACCGCGAGTGCACCTGAAACAGTGATGAAGGATGGCCAAGATGCGGTTAGCGTGACGTTAACGGCACAAAACAATGGTGTGACTTTGCGTAAAATTTACACATTGAAGCGAGGCAGTTATTCTGTGGATGTCAAACATGAGATTGACAATGACAGTGCTGTTGCGATTGCGCCGCGTTTGTATTTGGACATTGTGCGCGATGCTTCGCAAATTGGTGATTCTCAGTTTTACAGCACGTACACTGGGCCTGTGGTGTACAACGATGAGGACAAGTTCAAAAAAGTGGCTTTTGAAGAGATTGCCAAGGGCAAAGTCAATTACGCGCCCAAAGCCAACAATGGTTGGGTGGGCATGGTTCAACATTATTTCGTGTCTTCGTGGGTGATCCCTCAAGGCATGGAACGCGATTTTTATACCCGCATCGAACAAACCGCTCCTTTTGCGGCGTACAGCGTGGGTGAGATCACCAATTTGCCAAGCATTGCGCCTGCGGCCAAAGCCAGCTTTGATGCACAGTTGTATGTTGGACCTCAGGATCAAAAAACGTTGGCAACGGTTGCGCCTGGTTTGGATTTGGCGGTGGATTATGGTTGGTTGACGATCATTGCCAAGCCTGTGCATTGGTTCATGGGCATTTTGCATTCGTTCATTGGCAATTGGGGCTGGACAATCATTGCGTTGACGATTTTGATGAAATTGGCATTTTTCCCGTTGACCGCAGCGAGTTATAAGTCCATGGCGAAAATGAAAGCGTTGGCGCCAAAACTGAAAGTATTGCAAGAGGATTATGGTGATGACAAGCTTAAGTTAAACCAAGCCACCATGGAGTTGTACAAGTCCGAAAAGGTGAATCCAGCAGGTGGTTGTTTGCCGATGTTGGTTCAAATGCCCATTTTCATTGCGCTGTATTATGTGTTGCAGGCGGCGGTTGAAATGCGTGGTGCGCCGTGGATGGGTTGGATTAAAGATTTGTCTGCTCCTGATCCATTGTGGATTCTGCCTGTGATTTACATGGTGACGATGTTCATTCAAACGAAATTGAACCCAACACCAGCGGATCCAATGCAAGCACGCATGATGCTGATGATGCCTTTGATTTTTGGTGTGACGTTCTTCTTCTTCCCTTCGGGTTTGGTGTTGTACTGGGTGGTGAGCAATATTTTCTCGATTGGTCAGCAGTGGTACATCAATAAGCACATCACCAATAAACCAGTGAAAGCTTAATGACACATAGAAACCAGTGATTGATTATCAGGTTGGATCAAAAAAACGGCGATGCATAATCGCCGTTTTTTTACGCCCATAGGCCATGGAGAGGTTTGTCAATCAGCCGTTTGCGCTTCATGTTTTGTGGGTTTCATCGACGATATGCAGATTTTTCATTCAAAAAGTGCTTAATTCAAGCCATTTCAAAATGGGTTTTGCTGGGCGATCGACTGCCGTTTGTGCTTGTTTAAGGCTTAACACGGATGAGGTATATCTTTCCCTCGCCTTGCCAATATCCACTTAAAGAAGCGCCGTTGATGGTTAAAGTGATGGTTTTGGGTGTGCGCTCATCGTTTTCAGTTAGGGTGATCGCATTGTCTTTGAGTGAGCCATATAATTCAATGCTGGTTTTATATTGATCATAGAAATACTGGCCAGAGACCGTGCTTTCGGGGGTGTCGTTGCTGGTTTGAGGTGGTTCGAGCAGCATGGTGATGCGTGCGTTGCCGAGTGTGCCGTATAGGACTTGACCGAATGCGCTGGGATGAAACGTGTCGTTGGCGGTTGGGCTGAACAAGGCCTTGCCATAGGCAGTGAAGTACGGGGTGAGTTGAGTCCATGACATGCTGTTGTCAAAATCACCGATGTCATCGAGGGCGCGCATGGCGTGGTTGCTGCATCGGTCGCTGGTGAAGGTTACGGTGCGATTGTTTATTTGAAAGGTGCTGTAAAAGGTGTTGAATGGTGTTTTGGAGCGTTCTTTTTTTGAGCTCAAACAATCGCTGTACAACTCCAATTGAGCTTCTGTCGTGTCATTGCGTTTGCTGCTTTTCAAATGTTTCACTGTGCGCTCTATGCGAGTGATGTTTAATTGGTTGATTTTCGCATCCAGCTGCGCGATGCCTTGCTTTGTGAACACATCCGTCAAACCAATGTGATGCCCTGTTTGCGCATCAAAATGATAGCTGGCATTGCTTTCTTCACAGTAGGCGCCACAATACCCCATGCGAATGTTCAATGACAACACTTTGCGGTCATTGCGCACCACTTGATAACCATAGGCGGTGCTGGCGGGCATGGTGGTGATGGTTTTTTTTGTTTGCAATTGAGTGGGGAGTTGACTGAGGGCATCAATGAACAGGTAATCGTTGATGCGTTTATCTGCTTGTGTGTTGCTTGAGGATACGAGGGGCATCACATTGGTGCCATCGGTGTGGCGCTGTATGTGATAGACCTGTTCATTGTTTGTTTGGGCACTGGCATTGTTCAACCAGAAGGTACATGCAATGACGAGCAGGTGCGTTTTATGTGAGTGCATGGGTGCGCCTTGTGTGAGGATATATTGGGGGCTGATGAGGGGTGTGGATGCTAAACGTGTTCAGGACATCGGCAGTGGCTGCTCCTCGGATGGGCTGTGCTGTGTTCGCCACGCGCTCAACATTTGACAAAAAATATGGCCTTGCTCCAATGCGTCATCCAAGGCAATGTGGGTGTGCGGTAGTTCTTCGGGCAACCATGTTTTGGGCAGGCGGGGTTTGATGGCTTGTTTGTAATCCAGTCCTGTGAGGGCCATGGCAAATGTTTTCATGTCCAAAGCCGACCATGAAAAAGGCGATTCGCCTGTAAATTTGATCAAATACCAAAAGATAAATGTAAAGTCGAAACCCGCTGGATAGCCCACAAACACAGGACTGGTGGTGTTTTTACACACAGTTCGAATCCATTTCACATAATTTTTCATGGCCAGCTCTGGTGCAATGGTGTCACTGCGGCAGGCCGCCCATGCGTCAGGTTCGGTGGCCCAAAATTTCATGGTGAATGCATGACCGCTGGCGCCTTCCAGCATGTCGAGGTTGGCGCTGAAGGTGTCAATGAGGCGGCCTTCTGCGCTGTAGGCGGCACTGGCGAAAGACAGCATGGAGTGTGGGCCTGGAATGGGGCCGTCGGTTTCAATGTCGGTGACGAAATAGGTTTCTTGTTTTGCCATGGGTGTTGGGGTGCTGTTGATGGTTTATGTTTGCGGGTGATGTGTGCACAACCTCGCGGGGCTTCATTCTAATGCATTGACCTGAATTTCAAGCCCTCATTGGTTGGTTTACTTGATTGATGTGTGCTTACCTTTGCGCGGTTAGATTGTCAAACACCTCAAACAAATGTTTAATTTATAAATTTTCGTGTATTTTTGATATAAAAGGTAAGTTTTTATACAGAATGATTGTTTGAAAAATACAAATAAATTCATGAGGTTAGGTGTTTTTTGGTGTAGAATAAATCAAGATAAGGTGAATTAAACTACGAAAGGCAATTTTCAAAAAGATTCGAGCTAAGCGCTT